>VYLD01000096.1_pt1 | contig 66711 bp, 62 predicted proteins | sample 5114401 | NCBI WGS metagenome assembly VYLD01 (sample SAMN12291783, study PRJNA351875) | freshwater metagenome | isolation source: freshwater lake | place: USA: Michigan, Gull Lake | collected 2013-08-08 | reverse complement strand
TGAGCGTCGCAGGACTGACCCGCGTTTAGTACCCCCCCGTCTCGAACTCGCATTTTCGTGCCCGGAGATCCCCGCTCGCGGGGAGCCCGTCTCGGTCGGCTTTCTTCAACGGGCCGTTAGCGTGCGCACCGCGCCACGCACTGGCTCTGCTCGCAGCGCCACCTCTCGACCCCTGCGTCCGCCTCACAGGAGAGGCGACCCTCGAGGCCGGCAGGGCAATCGTCGTCGACGCGGCAGGTCCCCACCTGGGTGCAGCGCTTGCCAGCCACCGGGTCCTCTCGGCAGTACGCGTTGCTCGACACGCAGCGCACGCCGGCGGGCAGCCCATCGCACGGCACCCCTTCGTCCCACTGGCACGAGCCCCGGTGCAGCACCTCGACCCCGGCCAGCCGGGCCTCGCAGGCGTTGCGGTACGTCGCGTAGTCGCGCCCGCAGACCGTGAAGAAGCCCTCGCGGTCACAGCTCGAGGTGACGCACTGACGGGCCACGCGGCAGGCTGTGGTGGGGTCGAGGCCGCCGCCCACCGAGCGTTCACCGGCGCGACACGAGGGCTGAACCACTGCGGGACAGGACAGACAACACCCCTGCTCGCATTTCACCACGCCGACCTGCCCACCGGGCGCGCACGTCGAGGCGTCATTGCAGACCAGCGAGTCCGCGGTGCAGGCCTGACAGGACTCGTCACGCCGGTCGGTGCGTTCATCACAATCATCATCGATGAAGTTGGCGCACAACTCGCGCTGCCCCGGGTGAACGTCTTTGTTGCCATCATTGCAATCACCGACCTGCTTGCCGGGGCAGACCGCGCCGGGGAACAGGGTCCACGCGTAGCCGTCGCCGTCGACGTCACGGCAGGGGTCGAGCTCGCACCACCCCGGAGCACAGGGACAGGTGAGGCAGGTGACGCCGGGGTTGCAGATGTTGCCTTTCGGGCACTGGGCGTCGGCGCGGCACCCGGGCACGCAGAACGCGTCCTGCGGCCCGTTGCAGCCCTCACACACCATGCCGGCCGGGCACGACTCGTCTCCAGCACAGCCAGCGGTGAGCACCGTGGCGCCTCCGTCGGTGATGGCGACCGGCAGGCGCTCATCGACCACCCCGCACCCGGCCAGCAGGCCGCACAGCATCAGTTTTCCGAGGCTCGCGCGCACGCCGTGACGTCATCGAGCACAGGTCGTGCCCGGGCCTCGTGATGGGGGCCCTTCACCAGGCGGTCAGGGGCTCTCAGTTTCCCATCGGGGCGGCTGCCAGGCCCCCTGGGGAGCGCCGTAGAAGTCGTCGGGGTGCACCACCAGCGGCTCGAAGGGCGCCCGGGGGAAGCGGATGCGGCCCAGGGCGGGCATTTCACCTGCGGGCCGTGGGTCGACGGCGACGAGGTTGGTGTGGCCCCGAATGGCCAGCTTGCCGGTGGTGAGGTTCTCGACGCGGTAGTGAAAGTCGAGCGCGACGCGGCCGAGCCGGGTGAGCGCCACGCGAATCGACAGCTGGTCTTCGTAGCCCACGAAGCTGTCGAACCTGACGTTGAGCTGGCGCAGCGCGAGCCAGTGGCCCTTGCGCACCAGGTCGACGGCGGGCTCGTTGAAGCGGCGAAAGAAGGCCTCGCGGCCGCGCTCGAACCACGCAGCGGCGTTGCCGTGGTGCACGAAGCCCAGGCCATCGGTCTCTGAGAAGGTGACGCGGTGCTCGACGTGCGCGGTGACCGCGTCCCAGGAGATGGTCATGAGGGCAAGCGCCTATGCCTCAACGGCGCGGGAGTCGAGGCTCGGGGGGGGCGAAACGGGAGAGCCCAGGTGGAAGGCGCGGGCTCATGCTTCAAACAGTGAACTGCCCTGAAGGCCCCGGGGCATCGGGCGACCGCACGACAGCGCCTCAGCCGGAGTCTTCACTCGTCGATGGGAGGCACGTCTCGTTCCCGACACCCTTCGTCATCACCCAGTCGACACGCCCGGCTGAAGGCCTTCTCTGCCTGCGCGTGGTCGCCCCGTTTCCGCAGCGCGCGCCCCAGGTTGGTACACCCCGCGGCGTTGGCGCCCCTGCACGCCTTTGCCCACAGCGTCATCGCCTGCTCGAGGCCCTTCGGCACGCCCAGCCCCTCGGCGGTCGCGTTCGCCAGCTGGTTGCACCCCGAGGCCGACCCGCCGTCACAGGCCTTCTGAAACAGCCCGGCCGCCTTCGAGGGGTCCTTCTTCCCGAGGTCTCCCTGCGCCCAGAGGCTGCCCGCCGTGCCACACCCGAAGGCGTCGCCCAGACTGCAGGCCTTCTCGGCGAGCTGCGCAGCGCGGCTCACGTCGCGAGCCACGCCTTCGCCGTCCCACACGAAGCTGGCGAGGTTCGAGCACCCCAGCGCGTCGTCGCCGTCACAGGCCCTGGTGAAGAGCGCCAGCGCCCGCTTCACCACGGCAGGCTGACGCGACGCCTCGACCAGGCGAAAGCCCAGCTTCGAGCACCCGCGCAGCACGCCGCCGGTGCACGCTGCCTCGTAGCGGGCGAGCGCCTGGGTCCTGCAACCCTTCATCGCCATCAACGCGTCGCCGGCCTCGACGCACCCGGCGCCTGACCTGGGCTCACACGCGTTCTTCGCGGCACTGAGAGCGTCGCACGAAGGCTCTGCTGCCAGCGCCTCCAGCGAGACCAGCAGGGTCAAGAGAGCCATCACGCGCATGCGCGCACCTTCGCATGGGGACAGGCCAGAGGCAGGCCGACCTTCGGTCCCCGACGCAGATCCGGTGGTGGCCCGCAGCAGCGTTGGCTCACCGACGGCCTGGTGGCCTCGGCCGAGATGGTGAAACAGGAAGCCCACGCCCCTCTGCCCTCCTCGAGGGGACTCGTCCGCGCTGATGGCCGTCCCGCTCCCCCGGGGCGCCTCAGCCGTGCCCGTTCTTGATGACCAGGCGGCGCTCGTCAGGCAGGTCGAGCAGCATCAGCTCGGTGTTGGCCCGCGCAGTGAACGACACGGCCCGCTCGGCGGTGATGGCGGCCCCGTCACCGGACACCAACAGCTCGTCACCCAGCAGCACCTCGCCACGCACCACGTGCAGCCACGCCACCCGGCCGTCAGCCAGCGCGTAGGCGGTGTGCTGGCCCGCGTCGAAGAGCCCCGAGTAGATGAAGGCGTCCTGGTCGAGGTGCAGCGAGCCCTTGACGGCCGTGGGCGACGCCACCAGGCACAGGGCTCCGCGGCGCTCGGCGGTGCTGAAGCGCTTCTGTTCCGGGCCGGGCCCTGCGCCGGCGGCGGTCGACCTGAACCCCAGCTGAAACAGGTGCACCCAGTCAGACCCCGAGGCGTTGGTCTCGAACAGCCGGGGCCCGGGGCCTGCGCCGAGGTGTTGAAACTCTCCGGCCGTCAGCACGCCAGAGTGCCCCGCCAGGTCATGCCACGCCAAAGAGCCATCGCACACGTACGTCAGGCACTCGGCGTCCCCATGCTGATGATGGGGCACCGTGGCGCCTGGCGGAAGCCGGTCTTCATCGAGCAGCTGCAGGGGCCCGAAGCCCGCGCCGAAGGGGTCGGTGCGGTTGTCGACGTCGAAGCTGTGCCACACCTCGGGCGATGAGAACGTCTCGTACCGGCGTTCGGTGGCGCGGCGCAGGTTGATCACCTGCCACAGCCAGGCGACTGCTCAGGAAACAGCATCAGCCACGGGACGCGAGTTGGCCGAGCCGTCGCGGCATCGGGACTCGCAGGCCGCCACGTCATAACCGCCCTCGAAGCAGCTGCGGTACCGCTCGCAGATGCCGTGGCAGTCTCGCTGCGCGTGCCGACGAAGGGGTTGAACCTGTCCTTCTGGCCGTCCTTCGCCTGCCCCTCGAGCTGGTCGCGATGCATGTGTGGCTCCTCATGGGGTGGTGTCGTGTTGGTGTCGTGGTGGTGGTCTTCGGGGGGGCGCGAGGCTTCAAGGCCGCGCGGCGGACAGCTCGAGTCCCGTGGCCCGCGAACGCAGCGGGTGCCCGCGCTCGAGCAGCTCGGCGATGGCCACCGTCGCCAATCGGGACACCTCGACGCTGAAGCGTGAGGCCTGCTCGTAGGCGGCGGCGATCCACTCTCCGAACAAGGCGGTGCGACGAACGTGGTGAGGCATGGGGGCTCCTGGGCTCGACGGGGTGTGGCGAGGGCGCGCGACGCGAACACTCTACAAACACTGTACAGCCAGATTTTCCAGACACTGCACAGTCGTCACCGGGTGGACGTTTTCGTTTTCATGTCTATCGTCCGGCGGCTGACGACGGGTTTCAAAGCAGCTTTGAGGCCAGCGCCGAATCTTTCCAGACATCAACCGGTTGGCTGCTCGAATTTTTCCTCCACCTCGCTTCCGCTCTCGAAAGAGAGTACCCAGTCGCTCACTTCGACGAACGCTGGCTCGGAGCAGAAAGAAACCCCGATGCGTGCCGATGATCTGGACCACAAGGAGTTGCTGGAGTTCGACGCCGAGGGAGGCATCATTCGTTTCGCCGGACGGCGCGCGCTGCTGGTCGACGCGGTGGCGATGGGGCTGTTGCGCAAGTACCTGGTCGAGAACTTCGGCCTCACCGCCGCGCGCAGCGTGCTGACGCAGTTCGGCTTCGCCCACGGCTACCGCATGGCCGAGGCGATGCGCGAGCAGTTCACGTGGGACACCGAAGAAGACCTGGCCCGCGCGGGCACCCGCATTCACACCCTCGAGGGCCTCTTCCGCGTCGAGCCGGGGCAGGGGCCGCTCTCGAAGACCGGCGCCATGCTGGTGTCGTCGTACGAGTCCGAGCAGCACCTGCTGCACTTCGGCCGCGCTGACGAGGCGGTCTGCTGGACCATCTCGGGGTTGATCAGCGGCTACCTGAGCCAGTGCATGGGCAAAGAGGTGCTGGTGCTCGAAGACCGCTGCGTGGGCAAGGGTGACGCCGCCTGCCACCTCTTCGCGCGCGCTCGCGACGAGTGGGGCGAGCTGCGAAGCGAGGAGCTGCGCATCTACGAGCCCAGGCACCTGTCGGCCAGCCTCGAGCTGTCCTTGCAGCACGTCATCGACGCCCTCAAGGCCGCCGAGCGCAAGCTGCACGCCCACAAGCGCGCCCTGGTGCGGGTGGCGCCCGACGTCGAAGAGCCGCTGGGGGTCATCGCCAAGAGCCCCACCATGCGGCAGCTGGTCGACCTCGCGCAGCGCATCGCCAAGGTCGACTCCACGGTGCTGCTCACCGGCGAGAGCGGCTCGGGCAAAGAGCGCATCGCCCGGCTGGTGCACGACGAGTCGACCCGCGCCGCCGGCCCCTTCATCGCGGTGAACTGCGGCGCCATCACCGAGACCCTGCTCGAGAGCGAGCTGTTCGGGCACGCCCGGGGCTCGTTCACCGGCGCCACCCAGGACCGGCCGGGGCTCTTCGAGGCAGCCAACGGCGGCACCCTGCTGCTCGACGAGGTGGGCGAGGTGTCGCCGGGCATGCAGGTGAAGCTGCTGCGGGCCCTGCAGGAACGCGAGATTCGCCGGGTGGGCGAGAACAAGAGCCGCAAGGTCGACGTGCGCATCGTGGCCGCCACCAACCGCAACCTGTCGGGCGGCGTCTCCGGCGGCACCTTCCGGCAAGACCTCTACTACCGCCTCAAGGTGGTCGAGCTGCACGTGCCCGGGCTGCGCGAACGCCGCGATGACATTCTGCCCCTGGCCCGGGTGCTGCTGGCCGACGCCGCGCTGCGCATGAAGCGCAAGATCGCCGGCCTCACCCCGGCCGCGGCTGATCAGCTGCTGCGCTACGAGTGGCCCGGCAACGTGCGCGAGCTCGAGAACGCCATGGAGCGCGCAGTAGCCCTCGCCCGGGGCCTGCGCGTCGAGCTGGAAGACCTGCCGGAAGAGGTGCGCCAGGCCTTCCCCGCGCCGACCACCTCGACGGGCAAGGTGCGCCACCTCGACGAGGTCGAGAAGGACTACATCCTCGCGGCGCTCGAGCTCAACGGCGGCAACCAGACGCGCACCGCCGAGCAGCTGCACATCGGGTCCGCCACCCTGTACCGCAAGCTGAAGAGCTACGGCGTGCTGGGCGGTGGTCGGCTGCACCGCAAGCCCGAGGTGGCGCCTCCCACGGCGCCAGAGGCGTGAACCGCCCGGGGCAGCCAGTCGCCGCGCGTCGAGCGGACGCTGGCCCAGGGCCGCGAGGCGTCCGCCAGAACGTCCTGGGTGAGGGCGAGGTGCAGCGCCTCCGAGAGCGCGCCGGCGAAGGTCAGCCATTGACCTCGCAGGAGCCCCCTCGAAGCTGCTGACACCGCGCGGTGCGGTGACGGCGGCGCCACTCGCGGCCGGGGCCAGCAGAGCGTCTGTGCCGCGCGCGTGGGGTGGCCTGCCCGGCCCCCACCGCCAGCGGCTACCAGACCGCGACGCTTCATGCTTTAGGCGTCACCCATGTTGCAGATTGGCGACCTCGCGCCGGACTTCGACACCGTGGACTGCAGGGGCGAGCGGGTGCACCTGGCGGACTTCAGGGGGCGCTCGAAGGTGGTGCTCTTCTTCTTCCCCCGCGCGTTCTCTCCCGCCTGCACCCTCGAGGTTCGTCAGTTTCGCGACAACCACGGCCGTATCGCCTCGTTGAACGCCGAGCTGATCGGCGTGTCCGTCGACAAGGCTGACCGGCAGTGCCGCTTTCAGCTCGAAGAGCAGCTGCAGTTCAGGTTGATCAGCGACGAGGCGCGGGTCATCTCGCAGACCTACGAGGTGGTCTGGCCGGTGCTGCGCATCGATCGCCGCGCCACCTTCATCATCGACGTCGAAGGGCGCATCGAAGACGTCTTCCACCACGAGGTGCAGGTGTACCGGCACCTGGAAGACGTGCTCGAGCGCCTGGCCAACCGGCCGGCTCACGGGGCGGCGCTGCCCTCGAGCGTCTCGGGGGTCGAGCGCTGACTACGACGCCCCCGCTCCCGTGAAGGGGACGCATGACGTTCGAGTCGTGTCCCAAACAAGGCGGCGTCCAACGTCCAGGAGCACGGGGCTGCCCTCGAGGTAACCGCCACCACGCGCGCCGATGACTCGCCGTGCAGTCTTCGAGGTTCGACACCGGCGGCTGACAGGTCCTGGCGCGAAACCAACCTGCGTCGAACAAGCGCTTCGGTCCTCGAGGCCCCTGGCGCGAGACTGTCTGGGCAGACTCGGAAGGTCAGCCGGAGTCGCCTCGACGATGTCTGGCCCGGGCTCACGAGGCGGGGCCGGTGAGCGTCGACAGCTGCCGACGGGCCTCGTCACGCTGGTCGAGCAGCAGCAGCATCTCGCGATGCAGCTGCTCGTACTGTCGAGAGGTGTGACGCCATTCCTCGGAGGCGTGCGCCAGCTGCGCCTCGAGCTGCCCGACGCTGGCCTGCAGGGCGGCCGTGGCGGCGAGGTGCGCTTCCCGTTCACGGGCCAGCGCCCGCAGGTGCTCGGCCTCGAGGGCCGTCGCTGCCGCCGCGGCCGTCTTCTGCGCCTCGGCCCGGCGCGCCTCGAGGGTGGTGGCGTGGGTCTGCGCGTCGGCGAGCTGCGCCTCGACCTCACGCAGGCGCTGGCGTGACTCGAGCAGGCGCTGGGCCGTCAGCTGCACCTTCTCTTTCTCTTTCGCCGTGAGCCCCTCGGCCTCGGCGCGCTTCGCCTCGACCGCCGCCAGGGCCTTCTGGTGCTGGTCCTCGAGGGCCGCGCGGGCCTTCACCTCGGCGCCCTGCGCCTTCTTCTCTGCCGCCTCGAGGTCGTTCACCCGCGCCGCCAGCTTCTTGCGGTCATTCTCGACGCGCGCCAGCTCGACGTTCAGCTCGTCACGGCGCGCGCGCACGCCGCCCAGCTCGTGCTCGAGCTGGCTGACCCGCTGGCTCAGCTCGGCCACCCGACCCTCGACCGCCGAGCGCTCGGCCTTCGCCTGAGCCTCGAGGGAAGCCTTGAGCTGCTCGAGCTGAGATACGCGCGCCGCGGCCGACGCCAGCTGAACTTCCAGCTCGGCCAGGCGATCGTCCCCTTCGGCGCGCACCAGGTCCAGCTCGCGCTCGAGCGCCTCACGCACCTCGCCGGCCTGGCGCTCGGCGGCCTCCCGCTGCGAGCGCTGCGCGTCGACCGCCTGGTTCGAAGCCTCGAGGGCCTCTTTCGCAGCGTCACGTGCCCGGTTGGCAGCGCCGAGCGCCCGGTTCGCAGCCTCGACCGCCCCTTTTTCTGCGTCGAGCGCCAGGGCCAGCTCGACCAGCTGCGCCTGCGCCGCGACCAGCTCGGCCTGTTGCTCGCCGCTCTCTGCCACGTTCCCCTCGACCGCGTCGAGCCGCCGGGTCGCGGTGGCCAGCTCGACCTCGAGCGAAACCACCCGCTCTTCAGCGACCTCGGCCCGGGCCTGCGCCTGGTCGGCGGTGTGTTGCAGCGACAGCACCCGCTCGTCGACCACCGGCGTCTCGACGGTCTTCGGCCGCGACATCTCGCGCATCGCCTCGAGCTGGGCCTCGAGCGCCGTCACCTTCTGCTTCCACCCCCTCGCCTCGGCCTCGGCCTCGGTGAGCGACTGGTCCAGCGCCTTCAGCCGCTTCTCGAGCAGCTCGGGGTCGAGGTGCGAGACGTTGGTGCTATCGTCAGACGCCCGCGGCGGAGTCAGCGCGGCGGGCACCTCGGACGTCGCCCGGTGTCGCCCGCTGCCGTCGCGGCGTCTCGAGAGGTTCCCACCGGGGACCTCGCTGCCGGTGGTCGCCTCGACCTGGTCGGCCAGCGCCTGCTCGGCCTTGATGACGGCGACCCTGGCGGCCTGCTGGGCGACGTGGACCTGCTCCTGCAGGTCGCGGTTGCGCGCGCGTTCCTGGTCCAGCGCTTTGCGCGCCTGCCCGTGCAGGTCGCGCTCGTCGGTCAACTCCTGTTGCACCGCCTTCAGCTCGGCCGCGGCCCGCTTGAGCAGCTCGTGCAGCCTCTCGTTGTCAGGTGGACCCGCCATGGCAGAAGAGACCCTTTTTCTCGCAGCGCCCCTTGGGGTCAGACCTTCTTCTTGAACTTGACGAAGTAGTTCTTCACCGCGGCCTCGAGCAGGTCTGGTGAGAGGCTGGGAGTTTCGCCGCGGTAGTGCGCGATGTCGAAGACCTGGTCGAGCAGGTCTCTGGGCTGGCAGGCCGCGAACACCCGATTGTTGGGTTTGTAGTGCGCGTCGATGAGCCAATCGATGACCTCGGGCTCATAGGCCACGTTGCGCTTGCGACAGACCGTTTCCCAGATGGCGTGAAACTGTTCTTCATCGGGCGGCTTGACCTCGAGCTTGTAGCGAACGCGCCGCAAGAAGGCGTCGTCGACCAGGTCGGCAGGGTCGAGGTTGGTCGAGAACGCCACGAAGACGTTGAAGGGCACCTGCAGCTTCTTGCCGGTGTGCATGGTGAGGTAGTCGACCTCGCTCTCGAGCGGAACGATCCACCGGTTGAGCAGGTCGATGGGGCTCACCTTCTGCCGCCCGAAGTCGTCGATGAGCAGCATGCCGTTGGTGGCCTTGAGCTGAAACGGCGCCTCGTAATACTTCACGTCGGGCGAATAGATGAGGTCGAGCGTCTCGAGGGTCAGCTCGCCGCCCACCACCACCAGCGGTCGCCGGCAGCGCACCCAGCGGGCGTCGTTGGCGGGGCCGTTGGGGTCGTCGGGCAGGGGTGAGTGCAGGGTGGAATCGAACACCCGGATGATGAAGTCATCGACCAGCAGCGCGTGCGGCACCCAGATGTCGCCGTCGTAACACTGCACCAGGGCCTGGCAGAGCGCCGTCTTGCCGTTGCCCGGAGGCCCATAGAAGAAGACCGCCTTGCCCGAGTTGATGGCCGGGCCCAGGCCGTCGAAGACCTGGTCCTTCACGGTGAGGTCGCCGAAGCGTTCCTGCATCTTGGCGCGGTTGACGCGCATGCCGCGAACGGTCTGCGCGGTGACGGCCTCGAACCAGTCTTCCATGCGCACCGGCGCCGGGCCGTTGTAGCGGTTGCGGTCGAGGATCTGTCGCAGCAGGTCGGTGGCGAAGCTGGTCAGGGTGTAGATCATGCCTGACTTGCCGACCCCCATGCCGGCGCCGCCCTTCAGGTCGACGTACTTCGACTTGCGCAGCCCCTCGATGGTCTCGTCGACGATGACCTGAGGCAGCCGAATGCGGCCGGCGAGCTCGGAGCCGCGCAGCTCTCCCGAGAAGAAGAGCGCCTTGAGCACCAGCTCTTCGACCATGGTCTGCGACAGCCCGGTGTCTGCGATGGACCGCGGCTGCGAGGGGAAGAACTTCACCGGGCCTGATGAAGGGCGGCCCTGCGGTCGGGCGCTGGCCGCGGGCCGTTGACCCGACGGTGGCGCCGGGGGCCGGTTGGCCGAAGGCGTGCCATCACCACGGGGCACCATGCCGCCGCCTGGCCAGCCCGCCGAGCCAACGCCGGTCCCGCGTCGGGTGGGAATGTTGGTGGTCACCGAAGGCCGGGGGCCCGCCGCGGGGTTCGCCGGCCGGGGCCGCTCGTCGCGTTCGTCATCACCGCCGCCGCCGGCGGCCCCTACGAACGTCGATTCACGAGGCATGGGTGACAGCGTAGCCGATGCCCACCCGGGTGGAACCTGTCCGCGCAGGCCCCGCCACGGTCAGTCGCGCATCGAGGGCGCTCTGAGCTGGACCCGCACGTCCCACAGCTCGGGGAAGAAGGTGAGGCCCAGGGCGCGCTGCAGGAAGGTGACGCCCGAACTGCCACCGGTGCCAGGCTGGTGGCCGATGATGCGGTGCACCGTCTTCATGTGGCGAAAGCGCCAGAGCTGAAAGCGCTCTTCGACGTCGACCAGCTTCTCGCACATCTCGTACGCACCCCAGTGCTGCTCGGGCTGCTCATACACATCTCGAAAGATGCGCTCGACCGCGGTGCTGCGTTCGTAGGGCTTGGTGAAGTCCCGCTCGAGGCGGTCTGGCGGCACCGCGAACCCGTGGCGGGACAGGTACCGCAGAAACTCGTCGTACAGGCTGGGCTGGGCCAGGCGCTGCTGCAGCCAGGCGTGCACCGGCTCGTCGCGGCGGTGCGGCAGAATCATGTTGGCGTCCTTGTTGCCCAACATGAACTCGAGCGCGCGGTACTGGTACGACTGAAACCCCGACGAGCGGCCGAGCGCCTCGCGAAATTGCAGATACTCGCTGGGCGTCATGGTCTCGAGCACCGCCCACTGCTCGAACAACATGCGTTGAATGTGCGCCACCCGCGCGAAGATCTTGAAGCTGGCCTCGAGCTGGTCTCGCTTGACGAACTGCAGCGCCGCGTCCAGCTCGTGCAGCATCAACTTCATCCACAGCTCGCTGGTCTGGTGTTGCACGATGAACAACATCTCGTCGTGGGTGGTCGAGCGCGGCGCCTGCGAGTTGAGCAGCCGGTCGAGCTGCAGGTACCCGCCGTAGGTCTCGTCGCGGGCCAGGTCGACGTGAATGCTCTGCTCGAGGTCGCGTGAGTTCGAGTTCATGGAAGAGGCGCTCCTGGCGCCATCATTCCCACGGGAACGGCCCTGCACGCTACTGCCCGGGCACGGCCCCTGTCGGTGCGCGTCACTGTCTCTTCACGCGTCGCTGGTCGTCGCCCACCCTGAAAAAACAAACAGCGGCCGCGCCCGCTTCACTGGGCACGACCGCTGTGAGCGACACCTGAAACAACCGGGTGAGGCGAACTTCAGCTTCGGGAATCGGCGAGCGCCTTGGCGCCGGCGCGGCCGCGGGGAAGAATGATGTTCTTCACCGACTGGGGCTGCGCGTCTTCCACCCAGTCCTTGGGCAGGCGGTCGGTCTGCTTCAGCATGCGATACTTCTGGTAGTGCGCGGCGCAGTAACCCTTGCTGCGGGCCGGGCGGTCGCAGCCGATGACCGCGCAGAGTCGCTCATCGCCGGACGCAGAGACCTTGACGGCACCGGCAACGGCACCGGCACCGGCACCGGCCTTGCGCTTGCCACCCTTGCTGGCCTTGGCAGGCAGCGCCGGCAACCCCAGGGGCTGCACCTTGCGGGGACGGCCAGGGCCGCGCTTCACCTGAACGGCACCACCGAACACCGAGGCGAAACGGTTGAGCACTTCACCCTGCTGCTGCAGGGCCTGGGTCAGGGGCGCGAGGGCCTGCTCTACCTGGGCTTGAACGAGGGTGCGCAGAAAATCATCGACTGATGGCATTGATACTCCGTGAGTGGGTCGCGCTACGGCAATTCCGCAGCGACGAGGGGTCTTAATGGCTCGACAGCCCAACCTCAAAGGCTTTTCATCGAAACCCTGACGATTCTTCTGTTCAGGAATCAACGCGGGCCGCCAGCGGGCCCCCTCGCCACTGTCTTTCACCCGGTTTCTGACAGCCCAGCCGTCGGGCGGGTGTTGAGGGACCCGCGGCGTCCAGCCAGAATGACGGCATGACTGCGCTCTTTCACCTCACCCTCGAGACCGGCTGGTCCTCAGGTCAACGCGAAGGCAGATACGTGCCGGCGCGGTTCGCCAGCGATGGGTTTCTGCACGCCACCGCTGACCGCGAGGTGACCCTGCAGGTGGCGCGGGCCTATTTCCTGGCCGCCGCCGAGCCGGTGCTGGTGGTGCAGTTCGACCCCGCGCGCCTCGACGTGCCCCTGAAATGGGAAGCCCCGGCCCCGCCCGATGGCCAACCACACGCCCACCATACGGGGCGTACCTTTCCGCATGTCTATGGCTCGTTACCGCTGACCAGCGTGGTGCAGGTGGCGGCGCTCCGGCGGCTCACCGATGGTTTTGGTTGGCCTGACGGGTGGGACGACGAGGCCTGAGGCTGAAGCCGTGTCTGATCAGCGCCGCGCTTCAGCGCTGCGCCCCTGCCGGGCACCGCGCTACCATGAAGTGGTTGCGTTTCTCGGGGCTGCCGTCGGGGTACCCGAAGCGCATGGGCAGCTTCTTCGCGCTGGCGAAGGCCTCGCGCAGCTCTGCCTGGTAGCCTTCCCAGGTGCCCAGAAAAGACCGCTGAAAGCTGCCGAAGGTCTCGACCGAGCAGCCCTGCTTCTTCCAATACCTGGGCGGCACGCCGGTCGAATCACTGATCATGAAGTCGGCGTGGGCGACCAGAAAGTCGCGAAGCTGCGCGAAGTTCTGGTTCCACAACAGGTAGCTGGCCGCCTTGGTCATCGCCGCGACCCGGCCCTTGCCGGTGAGATGTCTTTGCAGCCCCGGCGCCTTCGAGAGGCCCTCGTCGGACAGGTTGGCGCCGATGTGCCGGTGTACCCGACGGGGGGCCGAAGGCTGCCCCTTCGGCACGTACTGCACCTCGACGTTGGCGAAGGCCGGCGAAAAGTCGGGTGATTTCCAGGTCTCTTTCAGCCGGGTCGCCTTCACGCCCTCGAGGGCGTCGATCTCGGTCGCCGTGTAGTAGTGCAGCGCGCCGTCGTCTTCGACGCGGAAAAACCTCACCGAGACCGGCACCAGGTCGTGCAGCGCCAGCCCCATCAGGTGCATCGAGAGCTGACCTGGCAGCTCGCCGCGCTGCAGCTTCGACAGGTTCACGCTCTTCGAGTCATTGGACAGCAGCGTGGTGGTGGCCGCCTCGTCGAGGGCGTTGAGGCTCTGCGCCAGGAGGGCCTTGTCCGTGACGCGCTTGAGGCGGCGCGGGTCTCCGGCGAGCTCGAGGGACAGGGTGGTGATGACCTGCGCGTCGGGGAACGAGGTGAGCGCCATCATCAGGTCGCCGCCGCCGAACGGGTACACCAGCTCTGGGGGCAGGGCCTGCGGGCGCTGCGCGGCGATGAAGTCTCGCGCGGTCACCCCCCAGTGCTCGCGAAAGCGCTGGAACCTGGGCGTCATCTTCGCGCAGTACGCAGCCACGGTCTTCGCGTCGAGCGGCGCGGGCGCCGCGCCGTCCTGACAGGTCACCACCTGAAACAGGCCCCGCACGTCGTCGATGAACTCGGCGGGTCCTTCTGAGGTTCCCGCGTCGACGGCGGCCACCAGTGACACCATGGTCAGGGTCAACATGGGGGCGGTGTATCAGTCAGGGGCCGCCTGTGGCTGCGCTCACGACCCCTGCCGACCGCGACCCCGGCCGGTGATTGTCAAAAGCCCCGCCATCAGCAGCCCGTTGAAGAAGCAGACCGAGCCCGAACGTCGGCCTGCTTGGCCGCGCAGGAGAAAAAGCCCGCTGGGAGGCGTGCCGGTCTTTCCAGGGCCTCTCACTGATGCCCGGCGAAGGACGAGCGCGCCGCGCGTCAAGCCACCTCAAGCGCTCACGGCGACCGGAGCGCTTTCTTCAACGGGCTGCTAGAGACGCCTGACTTCACCGTGGCCCTCGAGGCAGGCACCAGAGTCGGTCGCTACACCATCAGCCGCCTGCTCGCGCAGGGCGGTATGGCCGAGGTCTATCGGGCCGACCAGGAGCTCACCAGGGGCATCTCGCGCCCGGTCGCGGTGAAGGTGATTCGCCCCGAGTACTCGGAGTCACCCGACTTTCGCGAGATGTTCCTCGATGAGGCGCGCACCGCGTGCACCTTGAGCCACCCCAACATCGCGCAGATCTACGACGTCGGAGAGTCGGACGAGGGCCTGCTCTACATGGCCATGGAGCTGGTGCCCGGCGAGACCCTCGCCGCCATCAACCGCACCCTGCGCGACCACCAGGAACGCTTCTCTGACGAGGCCCTCTTCGCCATCGGCATCTGGACCGCCGGCGCCCTCGAGGTGGTGCACGCCCTGAAGACCGAGGGCGGCGCGAGCGGGTTGGTGCACCGAGACCTGTCTCCACACAACCTGCTCCTGTCGTCGGGCGGCAGCCTCAAGCTCATCGACTTCGGCATCGCCAAGGCGGCCACCAACCGCAACCTCACCCTGCCTGGCGTCACCAAGGGCAAGGCCGGGTACTTCTCGCCCGAGCAGGCCATGGGCAAACGCCTCGACGGCCGCTCAGACCTCTTCTCCCTCGGCGTGACGCTGTACAAGCTGGCCTCGGGCAGCACGCCCTTCGACGAACACGCCAACCACGGGGAGCGCCACGCGGCCCTGGTGCGCGGCCAGTGGAAGTCCCTCGAAGACGTCTTCCCCGGTCTGCCAGCGGCCTTCTACCAGGTGGTGAACCGCGCGCTGATGGTGAAACCCGAGGACCGCTTCCAGACCGCCCGCGAGCTTCGGGAGGCGCTGGAGAAGGCGTCGTACGACTCGGGCCTGCGCGTCGGCCAGTCGTCGCTGCTCGGGTACGTCGACGACGACGGCGAGATTACCGCCACCGGCGGCACCCGCAGCTCGGCCTTCCCCGCCATCACCGCGGCCCCGACGGTCGTGTCCCCCAGCCCGAAGTCGGCGACCTCGGCTCAGCGGCTCGCGGCGCGGCCACCAGACGTGGGCACCGAGCGGGTGGCCCGCGCTGCGGCCCCGGGCCGGAAGGCCCTGCTGGCGACGGTGTTCGCGGCAGCCTTGATCATCGGCGTGTTCGGCACGCTGTTGCTGGGCGGCTCCCCCGCGCCAATGCCGGCCGTCGAGGTCGAGGCGGTCACCGTCGAGCCTGCAGCGGCACCGTCGCGAGCGCAGCCCACCGAGGTGACCCCACCGCCTGCGCCCGTCGTGAAGCTGCCTACCGTCGAGCTCTCGCCGGCCCCCGCGCCGCCCACGCCGCGACCCGTGCCCGTGAAGGTGGCGAAGGTCGACCGGCCCCGGGAACCGAAGAACGCCGAGGTGGTGCCGAGGCCCCCGCCGGTGGAAGAGGTGGTCCCCGACGGCGAAGGCACCCTTCGCATCGGCGTGCAGGGGGACGACTCGGGCGCCCGGGTGCTGGTCACCGGCCGCAAGGCCCTCGACGAAGCGCCGCCCTTCAGCGTGAAGGTGCCCTCGGGGCGCTACACGGTGGTGGTGAAGTTCAGCAGCGGGCGCAGCACCGAGTTTCGCTGCACCGTGAAGCCCGATGGGCTGTGCAGGAACACCTGGGACACGGCCAGGCGCGAATGGCTCGAGCGCTGACGCTTCATTCCCTCAGCCACGTCCTCGAACGTGACCATCACTGGGTTCACCTCGCCGGCCTCGACGTGCACCGACCTGGTCTGCGCCCGGCCCTACGCGATCGCGGCCCCGCCTCGCAGCGTCTCGCCGGTGTTGGTGCGAATGCCGTTCGTCACCTGCGTCATGACTGCGCTGAGGCCACCGAGCGCCCCGCGTCCGAAGGCGCTCAGCAGGCCAGCAGGTCAGCGATCGTGGCCGGCGTCGGGCGCTTCTTCTCGAGCCGCGCCAGCGCCGCGTCGAGCTGGGTGAAGAAGGCGTCGAACTCGCGCTCCAGCACCGCCAGCAGCAGCGACTCCTTCGTCTCGAAGTAGCCGTACACCGTGGCCTTGCTCACGCCGGCGCGCGCGCCCACGGCGGCCAAGGTCAGCTCGGACAGCTCGAGCGTTTGAAAGAGCTTCGCCGCCGCGTCGAGCAGGGCGTCGCGCCGCTCCAGTCGGTGCTCTGGCTTGCGTGCGCGTTGGAACGAGGGGTGACTTTTGCCAACCATGGGTCTGTTAAGAACCAACCGCGGGTTCGATAACAAGGTGGCGTCGAGCTGTGGCTCGGAAGGTAGAGTCGCGCCGTGGCCCGACACAGACGACGACTTCGCTTCAGCCTTGGCACGCTTTGGCTGTTCCCATTCCTCGCGGGGTTCGCGCTCCCCGTGATGCTGGCGAACGCGGCCTTCGAGGCTCAGCTCTTCGAGGGAGTGCGCCGACCTCCGATCATCGCCGCCTGCCTCGTGGGGTACGCCACCCTGGTCGCGTTTCCAGCGATGACATTGTCGACGAAGGCCAAGGCCGGGCAGGTCGACGTGGCGCACGGCATGAAGGACTTCTTCGTGCGTTGGGCCGTGAGCGTCATCGCCATCACCGCCGTCATGGCCGCGACAGGCTTCGGCCTTGCGGTGGGCTCGATGACGGGGACCAGCGACGCGAGGCTGGTCGGCTGCGTGGTGGGCTTCGTGGTTGGGGTGATGGTTGCCGCCGCCGGCGCCTCGCGCGTCGTGGCGGCGCTGCCGTGGCGAAGGTGAGGCTACGGGCCCCAGTCGGGCGTCGTGTACTCGCCCTTGTCCATCGGGAGCGCGGTCTGGTTCTGCCCGTCGCTCGTCATCACGAAGAGCTGCTTGCCGCCGTTGCGGGTGGAGTTGATGAGAATGAGGCGGGCGTTCGCTGAGAAGGCGGGCTCTTCGTTGCTCTTTGCGTCTTGCGTGAGGTGCACGATCTTGGTCGTCACCACGTTCACGGTGAACAGGTCGAACGCGTTGCGCTCGTCGCGGGCTCGAGCAGCGCCGCGGGCCAGGAATGTCCATCGAGACAGGCCCATCGTGCAGGCGCCTCACATCCGGCGGGAGTCGACCAGCAGCAGCGGGTGATCTGCGTCCGCCATGGCGCCGTGGTGACCGTGGCTCGCCCTCGTACGTGAACCCCTCGGCGCAGATGGTCACCTGGTGCGTCACGCCGTTGAAGATGCGCCGCAACACCGTGCCCACCGGAGGCACCCGGCTGTCGCGCGGCTCGAGGGCGACCTGCGCCGTTGCCGAGTCGAGTCGCGCGAGCACCCGTGGGTTGGGTGAGGGTCGCAGCGCCTCAGAGACGATGGTGGAGTCGAGGAGATACCGGGTGCTCACAGCGACACCTTCCGGCCACGCTCCTTCGACCGCACGCCATCAAACGCGCCCGCCGTCCTGGCGTCAGGAGGTCCCTCGTCCTCGAGGAACCGGGTCAGCGCTACGCCGGGCGCGAAAGATCGGCTCTCGCGTGCGTCGCCCGATCAGCCGATGTAAAATTCCCTTACGCGCGTCGTGCACCCGCCCCCGAGCCTTGTCGGGGGTGATTAGGACACGCCGCTCTCATGGGCGTGGTGGGGGAGGAGCGGCGTCGGGCTGAAGCAGAAGTCGGTGTTGAGGGAGGCCTTCCTTCGAGGCTGGCCGTCGGTGGGCGATTGGGTACCGAAACGGGTGCGGCGCGAAGCTGAGGCCTACGTGCGCTGCGGCGACGCGCGTCACGCAGTGGTTCGGGCCCTCACCTTCAAGTCACTCCTCATCTTCACGGGCTGGTGGCAGAGGCGCTGTGGACGCCGACAGGCGAGCTGGTGGAGCTGCCAGCGAAAAGACACCGCCTTTGGTCGAGGCCATCGTGGTGCGGGTGCTGCTTTGGTGCGCAGAAGGACTTCGTGGGCCTGGAAGCTCCATGGCCTTTCCGACGAGTACGAGGCTGCGCAGCGGGAAGCCCTGCAACGGCCCCTGGGGCTCGAGCTGCCACCGTCACCGCCTCGCCGGCGAGTCGCGGTGGGCGCCGGGTTTTCGCTGCACGCGGATACCGCGGTGCACGGCAATGACCGACAAGGCCGAGGGGCGCCTGTGCCGGTACGGAGCCCGCGGACCTGTTTCAAAAGTCTCGCCTGCGTCGCCTGGAAGACGGGCGGTAGCAGTACACGCCCAAGAAAGGAGTCACCTTCACGCTGACGGCAAAAGGCCCTGGTGCGCCGCCTGGTCTCCCTGGTGCCGAAAGGCGAAGGTGCACCTGACAAGCTTCCATGGAGTCTACGCCCCGCATGCCGCCTTACGCCCGAGGGTGACGATGCCTCCGCCACCTGCTCCGCCTGCGCCGCCGTCACCGTCGAAGAAGACGAAGAAGACGAAGAAGACGAAGCCTCGCACGACACGAAGACTGGACTTTTGCTGCCCTTCATCAGCACACCTTTTTGCGTCGACGTCTTGCGCTGCCGGAGACGGAGGCCTCGTCCACCGACAGCCCGAAGGCCTTCATCGCCTGGGCGGCGAGGCCGGCGGCTTGCTGCCGAGAGAGCTCTCCGAGTGAGCCACCCGCGAGGTCGAGCACCGGCGAGAGGAGCGCCATCGACTCGGCAGCGTCGGAGCCCGAGCACTGCCTCGGTGAGAACTGCGTCGCGACGCCCGCGTCGATGGCGGCGTCACGCAGGTGCTGCAGTTCGACCGCCGACGCTCCGGAGATGGCGCCCACCGCGGCGATGCTCTGTTCGAAGCGACCGGCGGCGTTGGCGAGGGAGAAGGCTCCGGCGACCACGCCCGCGCCGGCGCCGGCTGAGAACACCGCGAGCCCGACGCCCAGTTGCTGGAAGCTTGACTGGATGCGCTCGGCGCCGAGCCCGACCTTGCGGTCGAGGCTGATGAAGTTCCGCTCGAGGTTCTGGATGGCGCCCGAGGCCAGGTCGCGCGCGGTGAAGACGAAGTCGAGGCCGAGGTTGTTGAGCGACATGCGTCACCTCCGTCGGGCGGCCTTCTCGAGTTCGCGGGCCTCGCGCGTGCGCTGCTCACCGATGCGCTCGAGGAACCAGTCGCGGTCGCTGACGGGGAGTTCGAGCGCGTACGGCGAACGAGAGCTGAAGCCCCGAACCTCCGTGCTGGTGCCAGCAGAGGTGGAAGAGCCCTCGCGCCAGACGTCGAGGCTCACGTCGGGGAAGAGGCGCTCCGGGCCTTCCGACGCGACGTGCGCTCCTTCCCCGGCAGGAAGAAGGCGCTGTCGAAAGGGAGGTCGACGTCCTGGGCCTCGCGGCACTCCGGGCACTCGACCTCGATGGTGGTGTCGACGCCGCAGTCGGCGCGATCGAACTCGTCGACGGAAGTCGGCGTCGCGCAGCGTGAGGTCTTCGAGGAAGGCGCGCTTGTCCTTCGGGTCGACGCCTTCGACCTCGAGGACGCGGTAGGCGAGCACCGGTCTGGAGCAGCGCGCTGCAGCGCGGGGATCTTCCGCTCGTCGTCGCCGGTGAGGATCTTGAACCAGACGCGGTTGCCCGCGTCAGGGAGCGTGGTCTCGAAGCGGTTCCCGGCCATGAACGAGGCACGGCTCTCTGGCGACAGCGGGCGAACCGGGAGCTTCGTGAGGTCGACCTCCCACTCGATGCGCGCCCGGCAGTTCAAAGGGGGCGGCCCCTCACCGTGGGGACGAAGTCGAGGGCCTCACGGTGGCGCGAGCAGCGAAATTCCAGTATCCAAGGAGTGTGCCAGAAGGCGCGACCGCGCCTGCGCCCGCTGCCCAATCGGCTGCGGCGACGAGTTCATTGACCGAGCCGCAGATCGCTTGGCTGGTCGCGAGGTACCTTCGGGAGATGGCTCGGTACGAGAAGGCATCCGGGTTGGTTGCGGACCGCCTTCGACGCGAACTTCGCGAAGCAGGAATCAAGCACATGGTGTCCCATCGTCCCAAGCATCCAAAGGACTTGGCGGACAAGCTTCGACTGAAGTCGAAGACGAAACCGCAGTTGTACTCTTGGGACGGTCTCCGAGAAGACCTCGGGCAGGTCGTAACCGACCTCGCAGGGTGCCGCGTCGTGGTTTACACGCCGGACGACGAACACGCAGTGGGTGGTCTCGTCCCTGGAATATTCTCACAGCCGAGCCGGCCAGACGCTCCCCCTGTCCGACGACGCGGAGTCAGCGAAGTCTATTGGGCGACCCATGCGCTGGTGTTCCCGTACTCCGCTGGAGAGGAACCGGATCCGACAATCGAGGGGGCGATTTGCGAGCTTCAAATCGTCACGGTTGCCGCTCACCTGTTCAACGAGATCGAACATGACATCTCATACAAAGAACGGGACGCGGGAATCACGATTGACGATGGCGAGAAAGAACTCCTGCACGAGATTCGGGGCGTCGCTCGGGTAGCTGATCGCCTCGTTGCTGAGCTGATTTCGTACCGAGGAAAGCGTCGCGATGATGCTCAACGCCTGATCGAGGACCCCGAGGAACTCAAGTTCGCGCTCTGGGCCCACGCCGGCCGACGAGTTGATGGCACCGAACTGGGGCGGCTTCTTGGTCTGCTGGAACAGTGTCTTGCGACGGTCACCCCAGCCGCGATCCAACAGTTCGGCTCTATCGAGGACTTGATCAACTCTGGGCGAGCGTTACTCGGGACCAACGCTGGCGAATTCGACGAATTGGTCCTTTACGCGGTTGGACTCATGAATCAGTTCGGACCAGAGATCCGCGCCGCCTCACGTGGTTGGCGCGGGCCACGGACGTCGTTGCGAAGGGCTATCGACTTGGTTCCTGAGACAGCGGTTGGACAGGCAGGAGCGACGTCATGAGCGGAAACAAACTTGAGATCCCCGACCTTGTGAAGGCGTTGGAGCAGTTCGGTGACCGCTACCATGCGGTCGACGTCTTCGCGGACGACCTTTCAGATGGCGCTGTGGATGCAGTAAAAATTGGTCGGTTCGACACGGGCGCGCGCACGTACAGGCTTCAGTTGTTTGAGGAGCAGGGTGTGGTGCGACTCGAACGCGTCAGCCCCAAGACCGACGCAACCCAAGCTGCGATCACCGGAACTGTCATCGGCGGAGCAATCGCTGCTGCCTCGAAACAGAAGGGCGATGGGATCCTGGGAGGTGCGTTACTCGGCCTCCTCGTTGGAGGGATCCTCGGTTCGAGTTCGGCTGGAACGCCAGTTCAGAAGGTGTTCGCGATGCAATTTGACCCAAGGAAGAGCCAGTGGTTCGCGTACGACGGAGATCTCCTGCGTTGGATGAAGTCCCGCCTTCTTCCGACCAGACCTGCGCAGCAGGGGTAGCCGCGAGACCTCACTGGAGCAATTCGAAGAAGTCGTACGTGAGCGTCACCGACTCGATGACGCTCTCGTCGCTCTCGTTGTCCCCCGGTCGGGAAGCCCGAGCCCGCTCGACGTGATCGCCACGTCCTTGAACCAGTCGAACAGGTCATGGTCGCGCGTCGCTCCGCGCTCGAGCGTCACGTCGGCGAAGGTCAGCCAGCTCGCTGTTGGCGAAGACGCGCACGGGGTCGCCCGCCGGCAACTGCTTCGCCTCGAAGGGCGTGTCCCCGAACCGGGAGGGTCACCTGGGCGAGCAGGACGACCGCGTCTGCGGGCTTGAACGGCCACGCTCGGCGATGACGTCCGAGAGACGTTGGGGGTAGGAAGCGTTCCCCCATGAGTCCAGACCGGGTGCGCGGCGCCGTGGTGGTCCTTCGAGCGAAGTCGACGGGTGCGGTGCCTTCGTGGCTGCGCGACGAAGAGGCGAGCGAGCGGCTGCGCGACGGCAGCTTCGTGGTCCCCGCCGGGCTGCACCGCGTCGGTGACCTGCACTACGCCGTGAAGTGCATCGTCGAGGCCATCGAGGGCGACCTGTCGTTTCACGACGACGCGCGCGGCCTTCGGTGGCTGAGGTTCGGCCCCATCGCCAACAAGCCCATCGTCGAAGGGCAGGCGCCCGGCTTCGGCCGCTTCACGGGCTTCGACCTCGACTACGAGCAGTGCGTGGGCGCCGTCGGCGTGTGGGTCCCCCTGGCCAGCGTCGAGGCGAGGCGCGCGGCGCTGGCGAAAGCCTCAGCCGCTCGCGAGGCCAGCAGCGCCGTCACGCTGAGCCGGGTGGCCGACCAGACCCCCGACCTGGTGAACCCGTCGGACACCGTGCAGCACAAGAACGTGGTGGTGGTGCGAGGGGCTCCGCGGTCGTTGCCAAAGGAATTCGTGGTGCTGGTGCGCATGCCTGACGGCACCGTGCTGGGCGTCGGCCCTCGCCACCGCGGGTGGGTCGACTGGCTGAAGAAGAACGTGCCCCTCGAGGCGCTGCGGCTGCTGCGCGGGCCGGTGTCAGACACCTTCCTCAAAGAGATGCTGAGCTTCGAAATGCTCGACGCCGCCTGCCGGCTTCAGGGCCAGCCGCTGCTCATCATGAAGCCCGCCGAGCCAGGCGGGTGACGGCACCCGTTGCAGAACGACCAGTCGCTTCATCGCGCTGCGAGGCTGGTGCTGGGTGCGACGCCAGGGACCCTGGCGACTCGATGAACGCAGCGCCGTCTTCGGCTACAGCCCCAGGGCCTGCTTGACCGCGGTGATGCTGCGGCGGCTGACCTTCGCGCGCTGCCCATCAGAGAGCTGCACCTCGTGAAACCCGTCTTCGGTGGTGAGCGCCTTCACGGCCTGCAGGCGAATCAGCTCGGCGCGGTGCACCCGCAGAAAACCGTGCGGCGCCAGGCGCTCTTCGAGGGTGGACAGGGACTCTTCGGTGAGCTGTTCCTCGCCGTCGGCGAAGAAGACGGTGTACTTGTCAGAGGCCCAGAAGCGCGTCACGTCGACGGCGTCGAAGAAGCGCACCGTGCCCCGGGTGCTGGACACCACCCTCGTCCCTGACGCTGGCGCCACCGCTTCCAGCGCCCTGGCCACCCGCTCCCTGGTGGCGCCCTGGCGCGCGCGCACCTTCTCGACGGCGGCTGCCAGGCGGTCGGGGCGCACCGGCTTGAGCAGGTAGTCGACGGCGTTCACCTCGAAGGCCTCGACGGCGAACTCGTTGAAGGCGGTGCAGAAGATGATGGGAGGCAGGTCGACGTGCTGCTGGGCCAGCGTCATGCCGTCGAGCCCCGGCATGCGAATGTCGAGGAACAGCAGGTCTGGCGACAGGGTGCGCACCAGGGTGAGCGCCGCGGCGCCGTCTTCGGCCTGGCCCACCACCTCGATGGCCGACAGGTCGGCGAGCTGGCGAATCAGCCGCCTTCGCGCGGGCTCTTCATCGTCGACCACCACCACCCTCAACGCGGCGCTCATGCGATGGGTCGTCTTTCTTCAGGCGGCCGCAGACGGCACGGGCAGCGCGAGGCGGGCCAGACACCCGCCACCGGGGGCCGGCTCGAGGGCGAAGAAGCTCTGCTCACCGAAGGCCAGCCGCAGGCGCACGGCGAGGTCCTTCATGCTCGTCTGCGTGCCCTGGTGCGTCGAGGCGCCCGGGCCTGGCCCGTCGTCGCGCACCTCGATGATGACGCGACCGGCTTCCCCACGCGCGATGACGTCGACGCGCCCCGACTTCCGGTTGGAAAGGCCGTGCAGAATCGCGTTCTCGACCAGCGGCTGCAGCAGCAGCGGCGGCACTGCGAAGCTGGCCACCTTCGGGTCGAGCGTCACGTGGGTCGACAGGCGCGCGCCGAAGCGGGCGCGTTGAATGGCGAGGTAGTCGGTCACCATCTCGAACTCGCGCGACAGCGGCACGGTGGGGGTCTTGTTGCTGTCCAGCGCGTAGCGGAAGAGGTCGGCCAGGCGCTCGAGGGTACGCTCGGCCAGCACCGGGTCATCGGTGATGAGGCTGGCCACGGTGTTGATGGAGTTGAAGAAGAAGTGCGGGTTGGTGCGGGCCTGCAGCGCCTCGAGCTGCGCGCGCAGGTTCGCCTGGCGCTCGGCCATGGCCAGGCGCTCGATGGCCTGGGCGCGGGTGCGCTGCGCCTGCACCAGCATCGCGGGGAAGATGATGATCATCGAGATGATGACGCACATCACCATGAAGTGGTTGGCGGGCAGCTCCTTGCCGCAGACCTCGTTGTGCAGCGGCAACACCAGCCGGGCCACTCCCGCGGGCACCGCCACCAGCACCCCGACGTGCAGCAGCGCCGCCTGCCAGCGCGCCGTGGTGAGGGCCAACAGGCGCGGCATCACCCACGCATAGAGCGGGTGCAGCGTCAGCGTCATCGCCGCGAGGGGAATCACCGTCGACGCCAGCTTGGTCACCTGCAGGGCCGGCGGCATCTCGAGGAACCCGTCGATGAGCAACAGCGCCGCGGCGAACGGCACCAGCGGGTACAGGAATGGAAGTTCCCTGGGGAGCAGCGGCCCGGCGCCAGGGCCCGGCAGGTCGATGCGAGTGGTTCCGCTCATGATGTCACCAGCCTAGCCGGACCCCGCGCCGTTGCCCGCCGGTCGACGACGAATGGCAGGGCGTCGCCGATGAACGGCCGGCCCGCCGTGTCAACCGAAGGGCCAAGCCAGGGCTCGAGGGGGCTCTTCATGACGCGCACCCCCTCACCGAGCCGCGGCCACCGCAGGGCCAGGCGCCGAGAGCCCAAGGCGCTCGCGCCAGAAGTCGAGGGTGCGGGTGATGGCGAGGTGCTGGTCGACGGCGCGCTCGCCGAAGGCTGCCACGAAGCGCGAGTCGTCGACCACGAACGGCCGCTCGTGTTGGTACTGCACCTCGGGCAGCTCACGCATCATCGGTGAGAAGAGCCCGGCGACGCGGAACATCGCGCTCACCGCCCAGGGTGGAATCGAGCTGATGGTCGACCCGGCTCCGGCCGCGGCCACCACCTTCTCGGCCAGCTGCCATTCCGTCTCAGGCTTCGCCACCGGCAGGTGCCACACCTGGCCGAAGGCCTCGTCACGCGTCGCCAGGGTGGCCAGGCCGTTGCCCACGTCACCCAGGTACGAGACCGAGTGGAGCACGTCGGCCTTGCCCATCAGCCGCACCGGCTTCCCCTCGAGGGCCGCGCCGAAGAGCATCTTCAGGTTCGGGTAGTCGGCGCCCTCGCCGTAGAAGTCGGCGCCGCGGCCGATGGCGACCTTCAGGTGCCCCGCCTCGTGGTGCCGCATCAGCACCTCGGCCGCCTCTTTGCGCGCGCGACCCTTGGGCCCGTGGGGCCTCAGCGGCGAGGTCTCGGTGAGCGGCCCGTCGGGAATGCCGTAGGCATAGAGGTTGTCGCAGAACACCAGGCGGGTCCCGGTGCGGCGCGCGGCGGTGACGACGGCCTGAATCATCGGCACCAGCTCGGTGGGCCACTTCCAGTAGTCGGGGCGCGCGCACAGAATCGCCGTGCCCACCCCTTCGAGCGCGACGGTGAGCGAGTCAGCGTTGGACGCGTCGGCGGCGAAGGGCTCGACCAGCGGGCGGGCCCCGGTGGGCACCGTGCGGGCGATGAGGCGCACGGCGTGCTTCCTGGCGACGAGGGCGTTGACGGTGGCGCTGCCCGCGAAGCCGGTGCCTCCGATGACGGCGATGGGTGATTGCATGACGAGCTCCGATGGAAGCGGCGACGCGAGAGTGCGTTCGCCGTGTTTCCACACCATGCGCTCGCGCCCGGTGCCGAGCCTTCGCGGGTCGATGGGTGGCAGGCCAACCCCGACGAGCGGACAGCGGCGGGTGCTGAACGGCGTTCGCGCTGACCACCGTGACGCCCGCTGGGTGCCCGTGGGCCTTGAACGGGCTGCCGGGCCCTGACCGACGCCGGGCTGACCGTGCGTCGCTCGCCTGCCCGAGGCCTCGGTGCGCGACGCGCCGCATTCAGCAGCGGGCCTTTCGACGCTGGCCGAGGCGGTACAGTCGGGCGGTGCTGAGCCGGTTCTGCGACACGCCAGAGGAGGCCACGCGCCGCGGCGCCGCGGTCCAGGACACACTGCTGGGCGATGGCCTGCTCGAGCCCGTCTCGGCCGCGGACGAGCCCGTCTGGGTGACGACGGACCTGCGCTCGCTGGTCGAGCTGCGCCTGGGCCGGGTGGTCGCAGCGCAGGCCCTCACGCCTGCCGTGCGCACGGGGCTCATCGCCGCGGCCAGCACCGATGGGCTCGACGACCGGGTCGACCGCAACCACCGCACTCCCTTCTGGCTGTTGCATGACGGCCAGCGGGTGGGCACGTACGCCCTCGAGCCGCAGCCGCTGGGCCGTGACTCGGTGTGCGTGTCGAGCCTCTTCGTCGAGCCCCCGTACCGTGTCGCCGGCCTCGCAAAGCGGGTGCTGCTGGCCACCCGCGCCGCTGCGGTGAGCGCCGGGCTCGCGGGCCTTCGCCTCGACACCGAGTGGTGCTGGCAGCCCACCGTGCGCGCGTACCTCGCGATGCGTCTCTGGGTGCGTCATTGGAAAGACAACCTGCTGCTGGTGCTGCGAGACGACCTGCCAGACTGGAGCCTCGTCGAAGCCCCCGATGGCACCCTGGCCTTCGTCATCGAGGGCCAGCCGCGCTTCACCGCGCGACGGGCTGGCACGCGCCTGCAGCTCGAGGGCGCCCTCGACGCCAGAGACCACGTCACGGTGCACGCCCGGGCCACCTTCTCGGTGCTGCTCGCCACCCGGGGCTTTCCGCTCATCACCTCGGACGAGGCCTGGCACAAGCAGGTCAAACAGGGCTGGTCAGAGCTGGGAGGCCCCGAGGGCTTCGCCTTTCGACTGCGTCAGTTCGAGCGATGGGCCCGACAGCACCGGTGGCACGTCGAGACCCCCGCCATTCCCGGGCTGCCAGACTTCGAGTGAGCGGCGCGCGCCGTGAATCGGGTCTGTCAGCGCCCTTGACGAAACTCGAAGGGCGGGCCTTTTTCCCGGTGCGATACTCTCGACGAACGGAGCCACCTTCCCCCATGCCAGCCTCAGCCAGCCGCTCTTCAAATGCCCGAAGCACCAGTCGCGCGTCGACTCGCTCGACGACAGGTCCTGGCGTTCCCGGCATCGCGCAGGCCGGCCGAAAGACCTTCGAGTTCGGCGCCGTCACGCAGGGCTTCGGTCGAACCGCGCCAACCTACTTCGTGCGGGAGTAGAAGTGTCGTCATGGTCCCGAATGAGCCTGACGCGCTGGAGACCGTCGACTTCGATGACGACTCGGAACAGGTCGACGACGACGAGCTGTTCGACTTCGACGACGAGCTGCCCGCCGGTGAAGGCGTGTTCGCCGAGTCGACCGATGACTTCGGGAAAGCAGCACAGGCGAAGGTGGCGCTGACTGACGCGCCCCCCGCTGACGCCGAGGCCCTGCTGAAGGCCGTCGCGCGCTCGAAGAAGAAGAAGCTGCCCCGCTCTGGTTGAAACTCCTCCGCGACGCCTCCCTTCAAGCCACGACGTCGCGACACCGGGTGATTTGCACCGAGGCGAGGGTTTGCGGACGGCCGCCACCGCGCTGGGCCCAGAGGAGCCGCCGGCCACCTGGTTCCCTCTGAAGACCGGATGCGGCTGCGCACTCGGCATACACTCGACGTCGCCGTGTTCCCTGCCTCGACTGCCCAGGCGTTGCTCGCTACCTTCGCGAAGCTGGGCTTGGCGACGCCCCCGCTCTGGCAGGCGCTGGGCCCGATGGCAGACCAGCTGCCTGACGAGGCGTTCGAGCGGCTGTGGGCGGCGGCGGTGGCTCAGGCCGGCAGCGACTCGCTCGAGCTGGACGTGGCGGGCGCGCTGCAGGCCGGCAGCTTCGGCCCCTTCGACCTCTCGGCCATCACCTCGCCGACGGTGGGTGCTGCCTGCCTCATCATCGCGCGCCACGTCACGCACCTGATGGGCACCGGCGTCGAGCTGGCCGTCGAGCGCCGGCCCCGCGCGGGCGTGCGGCTGCAGGTGCTGAACACCGCGCCGGCCAACGCCGAGGTGGCCGACGTGCTGGTGCTGGGCAGCCTGGTGAGACGACTCAGCGCCCACAGCACCACGCGCTTCACGCTGACCGGGGTGCAGCTGACGCGGGCCGCCCCTGCCCGTCGAGACCGCTGGGAGACGTTCTTCGGGGCGACGGTGCGCTTCGGCGCCCGCGCCAGCAGCCTCGAGTTCCCCGCCGAGGTCTGGCGCGCGCCCCTGACCAGCGCCAACCCTGCAGTGCACCGGGCCCTCGCGCCGCTGCTGCCGTCGGTGACCGAAGACGGGTGGCTCGACTCGGTGCGGGCCCACGTTCGTCATCACCTCACCGACGCGCAGACCCTCGGCCGGGTGGCGGGTGCGCTGGGCCTGTCCGAGCGCACCCTGCAGCGCCGCCTGCGAGCGGCGAAGACCACGCTGCGACGGGTGGTGGCCGAGGTGCGCGTGCAGGAGGCCACCCGGCTGCTCCAGGGCTCGATGACCTTGAGCGAGGTCGCCGCGCAGGTGGGGTTCTCGACGGCCTCTGCGCTGTCTCGCGCGCTGGCGGCGAACCGCCGCTGACGCAGGGAAAGGTCGAAGACGAGCTGCGGCGTGGTCCAGCGCCAAAGGTCGGGCTCAGCGGGTCGTCTGCAGAGCTCAACAGACTCACGTCGACCGCAGGCCCCCGGCAGGCGCGGGCGCCACGCCCTGGTGCAGCTGCTCGAACCTGCGGGCGTACTCTGGCAGCTCGGTGCCCATCCACCGGTCCCACCAGGTGAAATACAACCCATAGTTTCCGCTGAAGCGCTGGTGGTGAAGGTTGTGGTGCGTCGAGACGGTCTTCCAGTTCAGCACTGGCACCTTGAGCCACCACGACGGGTACACCTCGTAGCCGAGGTGCCCAATCATGTTGAACAGCTGCTGAAAGACCTGCCACGCCACCAGGGCCTGGAAGCTCACCGGCATCACGAAGACGAAGATGACGGTGATGCCGTTCTCGACCACCGCCTCGAGCGGGTGAAAGGCAAACGAGGTGAGCGGTGACGGGTCGGTGCTGCGGTGGTGTACGGCGTGAAAAGACCTGTACAGCCTGGGGTGATGCATGAGCCGGTGGGTCCAATAAAAGTACGCGTCGTGCAGCACGATCATCAGCGCCACGCTCACCAGGAACCAGGGCACGCCCAGCTCGTCGATGGTCGGCGCGATGTGAATGACGTTCGCCCGATCGAGGCGGTCGACGAGGTAATCGATGACTGAGAACACCAGCAGCGCCGCCACCGAGAAGGCCGCGTCGTGCAGGACATGACGCGCGGTGGCCCGCTGCTGCTGCTGAATGCGCCGGCCGTGAAGGCGCCTGGGCAACAGGCCCCAGCACACCACGAACGCGGGCACGACGAAGAGCGCGTAGACGGCGCCGTTGAAGGTCAGGTCTTCGAGGAAGAAGTCGAGGAAGGAAAGGCTCATTCGCAGCAGACCGTAGCCACCCGTGCCTCAGCGCGACCCGCCAGTCACCGAGCCTGACACGCCACCACGCACGCTGCCTTGCACCTCGGCGCGCTCGGGTTTCGACGCGCCTCGATGGGCAGGGCCCTCGAGGTGGCGCACGCTGCACTGCCGCGATAGCCGTAGCGCCATGGACTTGCTGCTCGAGCTGATCTCGTTCGTCGCGCGCGCCGTGGTGGTGTTCCTCACCGTCGTGGCGTCGACGGCCGTCATGGTGGCCCTGATTCGCCGAAGCCGGCTGGGGGCCGCGCCGTCAGGCAGCCTCGAGGTGAAGCGCCTCAACGACCGCTACGAGAACCTGGGCCTCGCCCTGAAGGGCGGCATGGCGCGCAGTGCGGGCGCCTTCAAGCGGCTCAAGAAGGAGCAGCGCGCGAAGGAGAAGGCCACCGCCGAGTCCAGCGCCGACCGCCCCTCGGTGTACGTGCTCGACTTCGACGGCGACGTGCTGGCGACGGCGACGGCCGGCCTGCGGGAAGAGGTGACCGCCATCACCGAGGTGGCAAAACCAGAGGACGAGGTGGTGGTGCGCCTCGAGAGCGGCGGCGGCGCGGTGCCCCACTACGGCCTGGCGGCCGCTCAGCTCGGTCGCCTCAAGGACCGGAAGCTGAAGGTGACGGTGTGCATCGACCGGGTGGCCGCGAGCGGTGGCTACATGATGGCCTGCGTGGCCGACCACGTGGTGGCGGCGCCGTTCAGCATCGTGGGGTCCATCGGTGTGGTGGCGCAGGTGCCCAACGTGCGCCGGTTCCTCAAGAAGAATGACGTCGACGTCGAAGAGCTGACCGCCGGAGAGTTCAAGCGCACCTTGAGCTTCTTCGGAGAGATCACCGACAAGGGCCGCGCCAAACTTCAGGGCCAGCTCGACGAGACGCACCAGCTCTTCAAGCAGTTCGTCAAGCAGCAGCGGCCGTCGCTCGACATCGACCTGGTGGCCACCGGCGAGTACTGGCTGGGCACCCGCGCGAAGGACCTGGGCCTCATCGACGAGCTGCGCACCAGCGACGACTACCTGCTCGACAAGGCGAAGGGCGCCAACGTCTTCCGCGTCACCTGGCGAGGGGCGAACGCCTGGCGCGAGCGCCTGTCCCGCGGGGCCGCCCAGCTCGCCGAGCGCGTGGTGCTGCGGCTGTGGAGCCGAGCGGAACAGCTGACCCTTCGCTGAAGTAAGTTGGGCGTCGACCAACACGCGCGTGCACACCAGCAGGAGCGCCCTCGGTCCAATGACAGACAGGCTGCGCCCTCGGCCTTGTCAATGAGAGTGACATGGTCGTGACCTTGCAAACCGCACGGTGACCTCGTCGTCCTGGAGTCACCATGCTGCTCCCTGCGCTGGCGTCACTGGTTCTTGGTCAATGCCCAACCCTGGGCACCTCGGTCGCCGTGGATGACGAAGACGGGGCTCCGGCGTTCGTGCTGGAAGGCGCCGCGTGGGAAGGGCCCTATCGCTACCCGAGGGCGGGGCTCGGGGCCTCCGAGCGCGACCGCACGTATTTCTATCTGTCTCACCGCAACAACACCGTGCGCCGGGTGGGCACCGCGCGGTGGACTCCGCGGCTGCCGTCGGCCGGCCGGTACCGCGTCGAGACCCACGTTCGTTACACCGCCAATCGCAGCGATGACGCCGACCACTTCGTGCGCGACCGTTTCGGCCGGGAGCTGACCACCAGCATCAACCAGGCGGCGCAGGCCGACGGGCCCTCGGGCTGGCTGCCGCTCTTCGAGGTCGACTGCAACGTGGGTGGCTGCGCCGTCGAGCTGCGCGGCGATGACGGCAAGAGCGACGAAGCCAACGCCATTCGGTGGACGCTGCTTCGCTGCGACGCTGGTGCGGCTCCTCCGACGCCGGTGACGCCGACGCCCACCACCACGGGCAGTTCCTGTTCGCTCGGCGCTGGCCCTCACGTGCTGCAAGCGCCCGCGAGGGCCGTGAAGGACACCGGATGGACCCAGAGCGACGCAGCGAAGGGCGTGCCCGACGGTCGCTTCGCGCGCATCGACAACGTCGACCCCGGTGAGGTGCTCGAGCTGAGCGACTTTGGCCTGTGCGAGCCGCAGCTGCCACCGGGTCATGTCCTGCAAATCACCCGCGTGTTGGCTGAGGTGCGTGGGAAAACACAATACATGAGCGGCCCGTATGCGCTGGTGCTTGCCCTTGATGGAAAAGGCAACGCCAGGGCAGCGCTGTCGAACACCACTGCATCGTGGGCTTCGGTCGACCTGACCGCGGACCGCCCACGGTGGACGCTGGACGACGTTCGTTCAGTGGGCCTGCGGGTCAGCCTGGGCCGACAGCCGGGAGGACGACGCGACTCCGACGCCTTCATCGATGGGGCCCGAGTGCTGGTGACAGTGCGCGTGGGTACGCCGAGCGGCCTGCTGCAGCAGCCCCTCGAGGCGCAGCGCGAGGTCGAGGTCGAGCCGGGCAGCGACGCGCCCAACGAAGACGTCGACGAGCTGAACGCGCAGACTGCAGGCTGCTCGAGCGCCGTGGCGTCTCCTTCGCTGCTGGCCCTCGCGCTGCTGGTCGCCTCCCGGAGGCGCGCGGGCCGGTGAAGACTCGAGCGAGGTCTCTGACTTCCGGGGCCGCTCAGCGCTCACGTGTCCGTCGCTGAAGTCTCACGCCCCGACCATCACCGGTTTCAAGACCGTCACCGTCGACGAGCACCTGCCTGACCAACCCGGCTCCGGGTCCTTCGTCACCGCAGCGTCGACCCTGACGGGCTGCTACGCGGGAAGCCATGCGCTTCACGCCCCTGGTGGTGTTGCCCGACCCGCTGCCCCGCGCGGCATACTGGTTCGTCTGCGGCGAGAACGTGGTGCTGCTGCGTCGCGACTCGAAGGGCCTCGAGCAGCTGCCGTCGCAGGCCGAGCTCGCGCGCTTCGGAGTGTCATTCCACGAGGTGCAGCTGGTGGGCGACCTCGACGACACCGCCGTGCTCACCACCGCCTGGCCACGAGACCTCACCGTCCCCGCCGACTTCGAGCTGGTCGGCCTGCGCGCCCTCTTCGAGCGCCTCGACGAGACGCTGTTCTCCATCGCCGGCCGCGCCAACCAGCTCGCCCACTACCGGTCGACGCACCGCTTCTGCGGCCGCTGCGCGAGCCCTACCCAGCCACACCCCGCCGAGCGCGCCATGCGCTGCCCGGCCTGTTCCCTGGTCACCTGGCCGCGCATCTCGCCAGCCATCATCACCCTGGTGCGGAAGGGTGACGAGGCGCTGCTCGCGAACTCGGGCCGGTTTCCGGTGCCGTTCTACAGCACCCTGGCCGGCTTCTCAGAGGTCGGTGAGTCATTGGAAGAGACCCTGGTGCGTGAGGTGCGCGAAGAGGTGGGCGTGGTGGTCGGAAATGTCCGCTATTTTGGAAGCCAGCCATGGCCATTTCCCCATTCGTTGATGGTTGGTTTCAATGCCGACTGGGTCTCGGGCGAGGTGACCCCCGATGGTCAGGAAATCAAAGACGCGCGCTTCTTCCGCGCTGACGCCCTGCCCCGCATTCCACCCAAAGCCAGCATTGCCCGGCGCCTCATCGACGCCTGGGTGCGGGAGGTCACCGGGCGCGACACGCCGGGGCCGTGATTTCGGCGCGAAGGAGCGAGGCGCTCGCGGTTCAACCTCGTGAACGTGAGGCGACCTGCAGCAACGCCTGCAGGGTCGCCACCGGCACCCGGTACGAGGCGCCGTCTGCCCGGTGCAGCCAGACGTCGGTGAACACCGGAGAGCCCTGCAGTGCGCGCTCGGTGCGACCGTGGAAGGTCTGCACCCGGTACGCCCCCACTGGCACGACCCCGGGCCCATCGTAGAGCGCGCAGGCGACGTCTTCCTCGAGGGTGAACGTGCAGCCACGCCCGTAGGTTGGAACCGGCGTCACTTCTTGATCAATACATCGGCGTGACTGGTGGGGAAGTCATGAATCTCGAAGAAATCACGCGAGACGCTCGAGAATTCCTTCGACATCAACTTCGCGGTCGTCGCCTCACCGCAGTCGATGATGTATTCCTGCTTCTTCTCTTCGGTCCACTCGATGATGGACGTGGTGGTGATGAACGCTCCGCCCGGCTCGAGGATGTTCCTGGCCCAGGTGATGGCGGCGATCGGGTCGTCGAAGTGCTCGAAGCACGACCACTCGACGACCCCGGCGATGGGGTGTTTGAACGGCTCACGCCCGAGGTCGCTCTTCGCCTCTGTGTTGTTGATGATGGTGTAGTTGTTCAAGCCCCGGCTCTTGCACGCCCACTCGGCCCACTTGAGGTAGGTGTCCTGAACGTCGACGAAGTACACGTGGTAGCCGGCGAGCAAGAACGCCAGGCCGCACTGCCCGAAGCCGCAACTGCCCGAAGCCGCAGCCGAGGTCGATGACCCCGACGTCTTTTCTCTGGGGAAACCGCTTGTCCATCGCCTTCAGCGCGAAGTCGAACACGTAGAAGAGATCGTCCCTCTGCGGTGACATGCGGTTGATGAGCGCCACCATGTGCAACAGGCAGTATTCTTGATGCGTCAGCCCCAGTTGTTCGCGTAGCGGCGTCGACTCGCCGCCATAGATTCGGCAGTACGGCGCTTTTGAACCCTTTTCGTAACCGAAATAGTCGACACACTCTTGAAGCCGAGACTCATACTCTGTCAGATTGTATTTGTATTTCTGACCCTCGTGAAAAACGCGCATCGCCTCGGGGTGTTCGGTGCGAAGGCCGAAGTCGTTCCACAGACCGATGAAGCGCTTGATGATCTTCAGCTCGTTGTAGACGCCGTCGAGGGTCGGCTGGCCCGCCCGCACCACGAGCTCCTTCATCTCGTCGACCAGGGCGTCGCCCCCCGGGAATCGTCGAAGCCGCGACGTGATGGGTCCAAGAAGGTTCATGGAGCCGTTCTTTCCAGACCGGCTCATGAGAAGCAAGACACCTGTCAGTGCAGACCTTTGGGTGGCAAAGACACCCAGAAGACCACTCGGCGAAGCTGAAGGCCGGTGACCGCGTCAGGTGGGAGCTGAGCCGCCTCGCTCAGCGCCCTTCGCACGCATTGGGGGCGAGGCTGTTGAGCCGTTGCACTCGGCGAAGAACACTGATGAGGGACGCGTGGAATGCGCCTCACTGCCGCCGAAGTGTCCCCGACTCGAGGGTGTGTCTCTTCCTGGCCCGGTGAACGGAGCCAGGGCCCCACCGCGGCGCGGGGACCCGTGAGGCGATGACATGACCACCCGCCTCAGCTGGCTCGCCGCGGCGGTGGTGCTTCTCGACCTGAGCTTCATTGGTTGGAGCGCCGCGGTGAACCAGCTGCACGTCGTCGTCGAGACGGCTGAAGACGTACCGCTCACCCTGAACGACGCGCGCACCACCCAGGAGCTGCGACGAAGCCCAGCCCCCAATGAAATGTCCGTTCGGGTGAGCGCGCTGGGCCCGGGGTCGGTGCTCGTTCCTCCGCTGCTCACCGGGCACGGCGCGACCCTCTTCGACGCGACCGAATACTCGCCCTCAGGGTTCGCCCTGGACGGTGAGCTGCGAGGTGGAGGCGGCTTTCGATCGCTCGACGCGGGCACTGGCTCGCTGACCTGGCACGGCCGCGTGGCGGGGGTCACCGTTGGGCTCCCATGCGGCGAGGGCCGTGGCACCGCCTGCGTCGAGGCCGAGGGGCTGGCGCCCGAGTGTCATGACCTCGGGGGCTGCCCGGGCTTCTACGAGGTGAAGGTGCCCAGCGGCGCCGTGACCCATACCGGCCTGGTGCCGTTCTGGCGAACCAGCCTCGAACTCGAGAGCCTGCAGCCCGTTCATGTTCGCCGCGCCGCCGTGCGCTTCGGCACCCGCACGCTGCTGGAGAGAGAGGGCTTCGTCGTCTCAGGCCGCGAGCCCCTGGGGCCGCTGAGCAAGAGCGTCTTCGGCCTGGTGGGTGGCCTCGGCCTCGACGCGGCCACGCTGCTGGGCCAGCTGCTGCTGCTCATCGGGGTGATGGTGGCGGCGGGCGTCTGCCTGGTGACTCCGGTGGTCGAGCGGCTGGGGTTGCTCGAGGCGCTGCTGCTCGCCTTCTTCGTCGGCCAGGGCCTGAGCGCGAACCTGACCACCACCCTGGCCTGGGTGGCGCCCACCAGCGTCGCGTGGCCCCTGGTGCTCACCGTGCTGGGGCTGTTGGGCGCCGCTCAGCTCTGGCGCGGAGGCTGGCGCCGGTGGCAGCGCGCCACGCTGGCGACGTCGACCACCGAGCGGCGGGTGGCAGGTGCGCTGGCCCTGGTGGCCACGCTGAGCTGCCTGGTGGTCGCGTTCCCCGCGGTCGCCTTCCCGGGCTGGTTCGTCGGCCAGGGCTACGCGGACTCGGTGGAGTACGCCGGGTGGGCCTCGCTGGCCCACGAAGCCCCCCTCGACCGCGCGTTCGGCGCCATTCGTTTCCAGGACTTCATTCGGCTGGCGATGACCGCGCACACCCTCGGCGTCGACACCCGCGAGGCCTTTGGCCCTCAGCTGCTGGTGCTGTGGTGGGTGTTTCCTTTTCTGGCGTGGGCCCTGCTGCGTCGCTTGCGGCTGGGCGAGCTGCCCGCGCTGGCCGGCGCGGCGCTCGCAGCGCATGGCTTCTGCTTCTTCGAGATCGGCACCCAGTGTTACCTGCCGCACTACGAGGTGGCGCACCTCGGTGTCGCCGGGGTGTGGGCGGCCTTGTGGTTCGTCGACGATGAAGCGGCGGTGTCCTCAGGCAGCGGACGGCGCTGGGCTGAGGTGGTGCTCGCCGCGGTCTTCGCAGCAGGCGTCGGGCTCTACCCGTACCAGGCCTTCAGCGTGATGGGCTTCGGGCTCGCCTTCGTGCTGGTGGCCATCGCGCGACGACAACCCTCGACGTTCTGGTCGGCCGCGCGGGTCGGCGTGGCGACGGCGCTGCTCTGCAACGTCAGCCTCGAGGTGGTCCTCGACTTCGGGCAGGGCACGATGAAGTACCGAGACGGCCTCAACGGCCTCGCGCGGAACATCGTCTTTCCCTGGTACGCCTCGCGCGAAGCGGCAGGCATCTTGGCTGGCGCCGACGACTTCGTGCGCACCAGCCTGCTGGCAGACTCCTGGGCCTCTGAGCTCTTCGCGGCCATGCCCAGGTCCGGCGCGCGCTTCATGGCCCTCGAAGGGCTCATTCACCAGGGTGTGCCCGCGGTGACGGTGGCGCTGCTGGTCTTCGTCGCCGGAGGCCTCCTGCTGCTCGCCAGTCGGCGCGACCGCGGCGCCCTGGTGGCGGTGCTCACCGTGCTGGTCCCGGCGCTCCTCGCCCTCAAGCTGATGCGCACGGGGGACGTGTACTTCTGGGTGAAGTGCCTGATGACGCTGGCCGCGCTGATGGTGGTGCCCTTCGCAGGCTTCACCATGCGGCTGTTCACCTCGAAGGTTCGCCCGCTCGCAGGGGCTGCTGGCCTGATGAGCCTCGCCTTCCTGCTGGTGAGCCTGCGCACCGCCTGGTTCGACTCGGTGTCGTACTTCATGCCGCGAGAATCAACCGCCCTCGCCCAGGCCCGCACGCACCTGGCCGTCCACGGCGCCGCGATGTGGCAGTTCGAGCGATGGGTCGACGCGCTGCCCCACGGCCAGCGCTTCGTCTTCCTGGGCAAGCTCGACGACCGCTATTGGACCGACGGTGACTGGGTCACCTACAACCGCCTGCTGCAGCAGCTGGAAGGCCACCACGTCTGGTACGGCGACGACGAGACGAGGCGGTACACGCGCAGCCGGGAGGTCGGCTACCGCGGCGCCCGACCGCTCAGCAGCTTCGACTACGCCATCTCGTTCGACGCCTGCCAGCCGCGCGGCGACGCGACCCTGGCGCTGCACACCGATGCGTTCTGTGTGTTCGCGGTGTCTGCGCGCGGGGGCGGCGTCCGTTGACCCAGCGCAGTCGCTTGTGTACGGGCACCCCGTGAAGATCGGCTTTCTCGTCGGAGACATCGCCCACATCAGCGGGGGCTCGAACGTCATCATCGAACACGCGTCAGGTCTCACGGCCCGCGGCCACCAGGTGGTCCTCATCCCCAAAGCGCCCCCCGAGCGGTCGGCCTGGCACCCCAAGCTGCAAGGCCTCACCGTGCGGCCCCTCGACGACTGCCGCGACGAGACCTTCGACTTCCTCTTCGCGACCTGGTGGCTCACCTGGTTCGACCTGCACCAGCTCGAGGCCCGCGTGTACGGGTACTTCAACCAGTCCTACGAGTCCCGCTTTCACCCCGAGCGGCACTACAAGCTGCAGAACCGCGGCACCTATTCGCTGCCGCTCTTCTTCGTCACCGAGGCTCGCTGGCTCGAGCAGTTCATCACCCACCTGCAGCCTGGCGCCAGGGTGGCGTACGTGCCCAACGGCCTGTCGCGCGACTACTTCCCGCTGCGCAAAGCCCCGGGCCCCACGAAGGGCCCCTTGAAGGTCATCATCGAAGGCCCCTGGGGCGTGCCCTTCAAGGGCGTCAAAGAGGCCTTCGCGCTGCTCGAGCTGGCCGCCAAAGACACCCCCCTCGCGGTCGGCTGGCTGACGTCGTATGCCGGAGGCCAGGCTCCGCTGGTCGCCGGCCAGCCCGTCAAGGTCTGGGAACGCATCGGCATCGACGAAGTGGCGACGGTGCTGCGCGGCCACGACGTGATGCTCAAGCTCTCGACCGTCGAGGGCATGTATGGCCCTCCGCTCGAGATGTTCTCTCAGGGCGGCACCGCCATCACCACCCCGGTTTCGGGCTGCGATGAGTACGTGGTGCACGGCCACAACGCGCTGCTCGCGCCCAGCACCGACGCGACCGCCGCCGTGCGCTACTTGAGGCAGCTGCACGAGAACCCCGACTTCCTCGCTCAGCTCAAGCGCAACGCGCTCGCCACCGCCCGCGCCTGGCCCGACTGGAAGAGCGCCAGCGGCGCCTTCGCCGACGTGCTCGAGCAGGCGGTGAAAGAGAAGTACTCGAACGCGCACCTGCGCCCGGCCCTGGCCGGCGTGTCGGCCATGCGCACGCATTGGCTCGACGACGTGTGGAAATTCGAGGCCGACGCGAAGGCCGCTCCGCACCTGGGCGAAGGTGAATGGCTGTTGATGCAGCGCTACCGCGAGCTGAAGGCCTCGGCGACGGTGGCCACTTTCAAGCGGTACGCCCCTCCCGCCGTGCGCGGCGCGCTGCGCGACTACGCCAGGAAGGTGCTCGAATGAGGTCACGGGTGCCCAAAGGGCTTCGCCTCGCGTTCCTCGCAGGCCCGCAGCACCGCGCCAGCCTGCCGCTGGCTGGCCAGTGGGCCGACGTGCGCTTCTTCGACACCAGTCGCGGCTGGGCGCTGGCGGGCACCGAGGCCGCGCTCTTTCGGCCCGACGTGAGCTTCTTCATCTTCGACGAGGCCTTCGAGCCTGCGAGCACCGCCGGGCTGCCCGGCACGAAGGTGGGCATGGTGGTCAGGCCTCCCCACGGCGCAGGTGGGCCCTGGCCGCTCGACACCTGGCGGACCTCGGTCGACCTGGTGACCTGGTTCGAGCCCCCTCCCACCTCGGAGCCCGGGCCGCTGGCCATCATTCCCCTGCCGGTCGACCGCAGCGGTCTTCAGCCACCGGACTTCAAGCGGCGCAGCCTGGTGGTGCCGCGGTGGGCCGCGCCGCCTCACGACGTGCTCGAGCGGCTCGCGAAGCTCGAAGACCTGGTGGTGCTCGAGCCCCAGGGCCGCCTCGAAGACCACCTGAAGCTCATCGCGTCGGCCGGCCTGTTCCTCGCCGCCACCTACGACGCCATCGGTCGCCTCGACCCGCTGCCCCTGCAGGCCCTCGCCCGCGGCCTGCTGGTCGTCACCACCACCGCGTTTCCACCGCTGTGGGGCATCGAGCCCGAAGACGACTACCTGGTGCGCCCCGAGGCGCGGTTGCTCGAGGCGGTCGATGAGTGCTCACGCATTCCCGACACCACCCGGGCGGTGCGGCTGCGCGCCTTTCAGAAGACCGCCGAGCTGTTCGACGCCGACGAGGTCTTTCAACGGCTCACCGTCGACGTGCTGCTGGCGGTCGACGCCGGGCGATTGGCGACCAGCCCCAAGGCCACCTTGCGGAGGGTCAAGTGACGCTGTTCGACGCCCTGCAGCGCTTCGTCGTCGAAGAGGCCCGCGACACCAGGCTGGGCCTTCGGGGCCGGACGCCGGCGGCGACGCTGGCTCGCGTGCGGCTGAAGGAACGCGCCCTGGTGTGGTGGGTCAAAGGCGGCGTCCCTGCGCGGCTCGAGGTGCTCGAGGCCCACCTCTCGCGCCTGCGGCAGGTGGTGCGGCGGTGATTCGGGCGGTGGTTGGCTTCGACGGGCTGCAGCGAGCGCTGCTCAAACACGCGCGCGGCCGTCGGGTGGTCGCGTTCGACATGTTCAACACCCTCGTTCGTCGGCAGGTCGAAGGCGAGTGGCTCAAGCGCGCCGCGGCCTTTTCGCTGCGGCGCCTGCTCGAGCCCCAGGTGCACCGCTGGTTCCTGCCGTCGTTCGAGTCCATCTTCGAGCGGCGACGGGAGCTCGAGCAGCAGGTCGTCGACGAGCGGGTGGCCCGCGGGGAAGACAACGAGACCGACTTCGCCGAAGTCGCCCGCCGCTGGGTGGGCACCTGGGTGCCGACGAACAACGAGGCGCTCATCAACGCCTGCATCGAGGCCGAGCTGACGCTCGAAGAGCAGGCCTTGTCACCGACGCCGGGCATCCTCGAGGCGCTGCGTGCGCTCAAGGCCACTGGCGTCAGGCTCATCTTCGTCAGCGACATGTACCTCTCGGTCGCGCAGCTGACGCGCCTGCTCGCCCACTGCGGGCTGGGCGACCTCTTCGACGAGGGCTATTCGTCGACGCAGGTCGGCAAACGCAAGGCCACCGGGCGGCTCTTCCCCTGGTTGCTGGCGACCGAAGCCGTCACCCCCGATGAGCTGCTCTTCGTCGGTGATGACCTCGAGGCCGACCAGCTGCAGCCGGGCAAACATGGCATCGACTCGCTGCACGTCGTCGACCCCGACGAGACCGCGCGCCGCTCGACGCTGAAGACGCTCGAGCACCTGGCCAGCAAGAACCACGCGTGGAACGCGCAGCTCATCGAAGAGCTCATCGCCCGTCTGCCGAACCGCGCGAGCCGCGACGCCAACGGCGACATGGACCTCGAGCTGGGCCAGACGCTGGCGCCGGGGCTGGTGGCCTACGTGATGGACACCGTCGACCTCGCGCGCCGCCGCGACATCGACACCATCTACTTCCTCGCGCGCGAGGGCCTGACCTTCCTGCGCATCTACGGGCTGCTTCGCACCAGCGGCGTGTTGGGAGCACGGCCTCCGGCAGCGCGCTACCTGCACGTGTCCCGCGCGTCGACCATTCTGCCGTCGATGGACTCGTTGAGCTGGGTCAGCCTGCAGCGCTTCTGGCGCCAGTACCCGAAGCAGACGCTGCTCTCGTTGCTGAAGAACCTGTCCTTGCCGACGGACCCGTTCCTCGGCCTCGCCGCGCAGGTCGGCCTCACCAACCCACGCCGGGAGCTGCGCGACCCGAAAGACGACCCCGAGTTCGCCCGCCTGCTCGAGTCGCGCGAGGTGCAGGCCGCCTTCGCCTCGGTGCGGGACGCCGCCAGGGACACCCTGAAGGACTACTTGAAGTACCGGGGCCTGTGGGGCCAGCCGCGGGTGGTGCTGGCCGACATCGGGTGGAAGGGCACCATGCAGGACAACCTGGCCCGCGCCTTCCGCGACGAGCCAGCGTTCCCCGAGCTGTTCGGCGCCTTCTTCGCGCTCGCCGGCGAGGGCGAGACGAACCCCCGCTCGTACAAACACGGCTTCATCGCCGACGTTCGCCGAGGCGACGCCGAAGAGGTCGACCTGTTTCGCAACACCGCCATCTACGAGATGGTGACCCAGGCCGCGCACGGCAGCACCGTCGGGTATGAGCGCCGCCCTGACTCCCCCCGCGCGGTGTTGCCCGTCCTCAAGGAGTACGAGGTCGAGAAAGAGAACGCGCAGCGGTACTTCCGCCGCGCGCGCCAGGGCATCGACGAGTGGACCCGCGACTTCTGCCAGGTGTTTCCCCTGTCCCCGCTCACCGCAGAGCAGCTGCGCGCTGGCGCCCTCTCACGCGCGCTCGACTACATCCGCTACCCCACCAGGGCCCAGGCCCAGGCCTTCCTGCGCTACTCGCACGTCGAGAGCTTCGGGGTGCATCAGATCAGCCGCTTCGGCTTCGACGTGAAGGTGGGCGAGCTGCTGAAGCAGTCTCCGCGCAAGACGTGGAAAGAGCTGGGCCGACGCTTCGAGCACACCATGTGGCGCGAGGCCGTCGTCAAGCGCTCGGGCCTGCCGCTCGGGAACTTCTGGTGGGACCTGTATGTGACCCTGAGGCGGGTACACTGAGGCCCATGGCCGACCAGGGCACAGCGAAGACCGTCACAGCGGGTCCAGCGGCGTATTCCGGAGAGCGCTACGACCCCGAGAAGGCCAACGCCCTGGCGCACGCCGACCACCACACGCGCTACCACTTCGTGCGGCGGTCATTCTCGGGCGGGCGCCTGCTCGACGTGGGCTGCGGCCTGGGCATCGGGGCACAGTTTCTGTCCGGCGCCTTCACCGAGACCCACGGCATCGACGCCAGCGAAGCGTCGGTCGCCCTCGCGCAGCGCCTGCGCGGCACCGAGCGCCTCACGTTCTCGAGCGTCGACGAGTTCGTGAGCCGGGGCGGAGGCCAGTTCGACGTGGTGACGTGCCTCGAGGTCATCGAGCACACCGCTGCCCAGCGCGAGCTGGTCGAGCTGCTGCGCGCGTCGTCGACACCAGGGGGCGTGGTCATCGTCTCCACGCCCAACCGCGAGTGGACCCAGCGCAAGGGGCTGCACAACCCCTTTCACGTCAAAGAGCTGCTCGCCGAGGAGTTCTTCGGGCTGCTCGACTCGAGCTTTCCGCACGTGCAGCGCTGGTCCCAGGTGCAGACGCAAGGCGGCGCGGTCACCCAGAGCGGTACGCCACAGCCGATGGCCACCGCCTTCTCGGGGCCGACGACCATCGACGCGCCGTATCACCCCGCGGACGTCACCAACTTCGTCGCGGTGTGCTCGCTGCAGCCCCGGCCCGTCGCGCAGCCAGTCTCGGTGCTGGACGCGGCCTGTACCTTTCAGCTCGAGCTCGAGGCCATCATCAAGCGCAACGAGCAGATGATCGACGAGCGCGACGCGCTGCTTCGCCAGCAGGACGCGCTGGTCGCGACGTTGCGCGCCGACGTGAACGTGTTGGTCAAGGAGCGTGAGGCGCTGGCCGAGCAGGTGCGACGCCTGAGGCGACTCGAGGAGCCGCCCGACGCCGACGTGGTGCCGCTGCGCTGGCGGGTCGCCGACCGCGTGAACCAGGCGCTCAAAGAGACGCCGGTGCACTCGGCGCTCAAGAAGCTCTTGTCCAGGGAATGAGCCCGCGCAGGGCGTCACGGGCGTCGAGGGACGCGGCGTCGGGGGCCATCGCCACCTGCCGGTAGAAGGCCGCGGTGGCGGCGCCTGTCGTCTCCCACGAGAAGGCCGACAGCCGGGCGGTGCCCGCCTCGACCAGCCGCTGGCCCAGCGCGGCGTCCGAAAGAAGGTGCTCGATGGCCTCTGCGAGCGCGCGCGGAGACGGGGTGGCGAGGGTGAGCGCTGCGTCACCGGCCACCTCGGCGCCTGCCGACTGCGCCATCACCACCACCGGCACCTCGCAGGCCATCGCCTCGAGCACGCCGAGGCCAAAGCCTTCATAGACGCTCGGCAGCACCGTCAGCGCGGCGCCACGGAGCACCGGCAGCACGTCGGCGCTGTCCAGCTCTCCCAGCCAGCGAACCCCGCGCGGCAGGCTTCGCCCCGAGGTGTACAGCGCCCCGGGCAGGTTCGACGGCGGGCCCGCCAGCACCAGCTCGACCCCGTGACTGGCAGACACCAGCGGCCACGCCTCGAGCAGCAGCTCGAGGTTCTTGTGGGGGTAATCGCTGCCGGTGTGCACCACGTACCGCGCTGGCAGCTGGTGCGCCCGACGGACCCGACGTACGTCCACCGCGTCGGGGACCTCGCCAACCGGAGCCCCCAGGCCTCCCAACGCCAGCCGCAAGGCCAGCGACGGCTGGCGCGCGAGCAGCTCGGCCCGCGCCACCCCGCTGATGGCCAGCACGCCCTGCGCGGCCGAGAGGGCGGCCCAGGTCACCGAGCGGAACTGGTGCCACCGCTCGAAGTCCCCCAGGGCCGGCGGTGAGCGAAGGGCGATGAGGTCTTGCCAGGTGAAGACGAGGTGGCCCTCGGCATCGAGCAGCTCCGCGAGCTCGGCGTTCGAGTACACCTGCGAGGGCTTGTGCACGAGGTCGAAGCCCACCAGCGCAGCGTCAGCGGCTACACAGCGAACCTGTGACGCCTGCAGGTGCTCACGAACCTTCGGGTGCGCGCGCACGGTGAGCTCGAGCCCCGGCTGGCCCACCAGCGCCAGCGCCAGCTGCGTGCCGTACAGCGCGGTGCCGTGAATCGCCGGAGCCACCACGTGCGCCAGGTCGAGGCACACGCGCAGCCCGCTGCTCTGCGCGGCGACGCCGATGGCCGCCACCCGCGCGTGAGGCCCGCGCTCGAAGTCGCGGTTCTGCTCGAGGTAGGTGGGGTGGCTGCGCACCAGCCGCCGCGCGTTGTGCTCATCGAGCTCGGCGCGGGCCCCCTGGAAGGACACCTCGCCATGGTGAAAGACGAGGCAGCGGTTGGCGCGCACCACCAGGAACCCCAGCGCGCGGGCCCGCTGACACCAGTCGTTCTCTTCGTTGTAGCCGCGGCCGTACGCGGGGTCGAAGAGGCCGACCAGCGACAGCACGTCGTCCCTGAGCGCCAGGCAGAAGCCCACGCCGGTGGGCGTCTCGGTCCACCGCGGCAGCCCGGACAGGTCGAGGTGGGCCTCGCGCAGCTCGTCGACGCTGACCCCGACGCCGAAGCGGGGCACCGAGGCCAGGGTGGCGTTGTTCGACAGCGGAGTGACGGCGGCGATGCGCGGGTGGGCGTGCAGCACCGCGAGCACTTCGTCGAGCCAGCCCGGGGTGACCTCGGCGTCGCTGTTGAGCAGCACCACGTCGCCTTCGCGCACCGAGAGGCCTCGGTTCGACGAGCCGACGAAGCCCAGGTTCTCTTCGTTCTCGAGCAGGCGAACCTGCGCGTGCCGGTCCCGCAGGTCGCGCAACATGGCCCGCATCTCGGGCTCGGGTGAGGCGTCATCGACGAGGATGAGGCGGCGCAAGGCCTGGCCCGAGTGCTCGAGCACCGACAGGGCGCAGCGGCGGGTGAGCTCGACGTCGCGGTAGACCGGCACCACCACGTCGGCGCGAGCCAGAGTCTTCACCTGGGTCCTCGGCGGCGGCTCAACAACTTCTTCGCGGCGCCGTGCACGGGACCGAGCGCGAGCTTGGCCGAGGCGTTGAGGGAATCGACCAGCTGGTAGCGCAGCGGCGGAGGCCCCAGGCCCGTGCCTGTCGGGTAGCGGGGCACCTCACCCTGCTGGTCGTCGCGGAGTTGAAGGCGCAGGGCGTTGGTCAGCTCGCGCTCACGGGCCAGGGCGGTGAGGGCCTCGTCCCGCTCGCGGCGGGCCTCACGCAGCTCACGTTCCGCGTCTGGCGAGGGGGTGGGCGTTGCTCGGCTCTGGGTCTTGCGACGCGTCGTCATCGGGCTGGCGGATACCACGGACGTCGCCGGGTCGGTCGCGGGTGGCTTCAGGCTTCGTGGAACCAGGCGGTCAGGAACGTTCGAGGGGCCAGGCGCGGGCCACGCCGAGCGCGGTGGTGAGCTGCCGGGCCTCGATGATGTTGTCTTCGATGCTGCAGTACGTCCACGACCCGTAGCGCCCGATGGAATGCACCCCCTGCGCGGCGAGCTGGGTCTTGAGCGCCGCGACCTGCGCCATCGACTCCCGGGTGATGTGCACGTACGCCGGGTTCATGATGACCGAGTGCTCGGCGATGAGCTGCTGCGTGGTGATGAGGCCCTCGCGCTTGAGCCCCTCGAGCACCCGTTCCCTGGCGGCCGGCACGTCGATGACCGCGTCACGCGGGAAGCCCAGCTCGACGTACAGGCTCATGCGGGGGTGGTCGAAGATGTTGTCGTACAGGCCCACCCGGTAGAACGCGAGCGACCGGTCGGGGAAATACACCCAGTGGGTGTTGGTGGGGCCCTTGCTGTCGAAGCCGAAGTTGAACACCAGCACCTGGTTCCAGGTGAAGGCCCGCTCGTCGACGCTCAGCCCGCACAGCTTGAGCAGCGCGGGGAAGGGCGCCGAGGTGATGAGCCGTCGGTAGTGGTACTCGCCCTTGCTGGTGCGGGCGACGCGGCGCTGAAGGTCGATGGCCAGCAGCGGCTCGTCGAGCTTGATGGAGTCGCGAGCCACCTCGGTGGCCAACGCGTTGACGTACTCGATGGCGCCGCCCTCGGGGTAGGTGAACGACGCGTTGTACGAGGCGTTGTCAGCCTGCTTCATGTTGCGAATGATGTCGGTGAGGTCCGCGTGGGGAAAGAAGCGGCCCATGGCGTCGCGGTCGAGCGTCGAGAGGTCGGTGGCGTACAGCTTCTCGTTGTAGGGAATGAGGAACTTCTCGGCGATGGACCGGCCGAAGCGGGCGAAGAGCATCTCGCGGAAGTTCGTCTCGGGCTGCGGCGGCGCTCCCGGCGCGCGCGCGAAATACAAGTCATACAGACAGTCGATGAACTCGGCCTGCGGCAGCTGGTGGATGTTCTTTTGAAATGGAAAATCAATCATTCGACCGGCGTACGAGACGAACGATTTCTTCTCGACGGTGCGAATATTCTGCCCCGGCATGCGCGCGCGCAGCCACGCCTCGACGGGCGCGTGTTTGAAGTGGAAGAAGTGGCCTGAGTAGTCCCACACGAAGCCCTGCTGCTTCACTGTCTTGCAGTAGCCGCCGATGCCCGCGTCGCGCTCGAGCACCACCAGGTCGCCGCCCTTGCCGATGGACGCCGCGGTGGCGAGGCCGCTGATGCCCGCGCCGATGATGACCGTCTCGACCTCACTCATGAGGCCTGTCTGTCGCCGCCGCAGGTGCTGGTCAAGCACCTCGCGGCCGCGGCGTTGGCCAGGTCTGCTGCTCAGCTGGTCAGCGCTGGCCGCGCTTCGAGCCTCGTGACAGGCCGGCGCCGGCGCGACCGCTGCGGGGTGGGTGCAGCGCGGTGAAGGGGTTGCTGGCGGGTTTGGTGGCAGGCGGCTTCTTCACGGCGGGCTTCTGCTTCGCGTCTGCGGGCTTCGGGGGCGTGGGCATCGTGGGGGCGGTGTAGCTGAAAAGCGCAGCGCTCGGCGGCGAGGGGCATGACGCGCGGGTCCACGAAGACGTGAAAGGGCATTCTGTTCGAGTCAGGCCCGGTGCCACACTGCGGAGCCATGGCAGACGCGGCGTCACGAACGGGCAGGACGTACTTCACCGGCCCGCTGCTCGAGTGGTGCGACCAGGTGCACGCGCCGCACGACGAGGCGTTGCAACGCGCGTACGACGCTCCGACCGCCGCGGGCATGCCACCGATTCATGTCGCGCCGTCAGAGGGCAAGCTGCTCGAGCTGCTGCTGCGCATGGTGGGGGCGAAGAAGGTGGTCGAGCTGGGCACCCTTGCCGGGTACTCGGCGATTCGAATGGCGCGGGCGCTGCCTGAAGGCGGCAAGGTCTGGAGCATCGAGTTCGACGAACGCCACGCCGAGGTGGCCAGGACGTCCATCGCGCGCGCGGGGCTGAGCGGGACCATCGAGGTCTGCGTGGGCCGGGGCGTCGACGTGTTGCCGACGCTGGAGGCCCATGGGCCCTTCTGCGCGGTCTTCATCGACGCCGACAAGGAGTCGTACGACGTGTACGGGCGCTGGGCGGCGGCGCACGTTCGGCAGGGCGGGCTGCTGCTTGGCGACAACTCGTTCTTCTTCGCCAACCTGTTGCACGACACGCCGGTCGCCGCGGCCATGCGGCGGTTTCATGAAGAGGCCCGCGCGGTGTTCGAGACGGTGAACGTGCCGACACCCGATGGGCTGCTGGTGGGCGTCAAGCGCTGACCTGGTTCTCGCGACCGCCGGCGCATCCCCTTGACGAGCACCGCGAGGCCATCGAGCCGTCCTGCCGAGCCCCGGTCAGAAACTCGCGCCAGGAGCCGTACCTGCACCCACTTCTTCGACAGCACCGAGAAGCCCAACGAGCCGGTGAGCTGGTCCGTCGTGCTGAGCGTGAAGGGCGTGGTCGCAGCCCGGTCCCACGTCAGCTGCGCCTGCAGACGCCAGAGGTCGAGCTCGACACGGCCTCCCAGCAGCACCTCGGCGCCGGCGAGGCTGAAGGGCAGCCCGACGGTGCTGGTCGCGAGGGCTCGCAGACCGAAGAACGGTGCGTCGTCAGCCGGCGCGGGCGTCGTCTCGACCGGCGCTGGCGCAGGTGCAGCCTTCAACGGGGGGCTGGGCGGCGGCGCCTCGACCAGGGGCGGCGCCGCCAACGGCTCGGACTGCGCCAGCGGCGGAGGCGACTGCGAGACGACACCACGAAGATGACGAACATGCTGCTTCGTCACGCCCAACAGCTGAACAATTCAATTGGTTTGTCAGTGATCGATTCCGCCTGCTGGCGATCACAGCGCTGGTTCCGTGCCAGCTGACGGGAAAGTCCCTCAGCGACGACTGCGCCAGTCACATCGAGGCCCCGCGATGAACAACGCTCGCCCGACCCGAAACGCATCACGCATCGCCGACGGCTCGAACGCGCTCGCTCGTGGGTGGACAGGCGCCCGCCCTCGTTCGGCGTGAACCAGGCGAACGTGTCGGTCACGTCACCACCGGACGGGCTGGGACCACCTGGTCAGGGGGACCATTTCGCCGGGGCTTGCGGCTCGACCGTCTGCGAGACTCCCGTCGCCATGAGCGAGACCCCCGTCGTCCTGACCGAGCCCTGCAGCCACGTCACTCCTTCGACTCCCCGCGCGGTGCACCGCCCTCCCAAAGGCTGTGAAGAATGTCTGAAGATGGGCGCCCGCTGGGTCCACCTGCGCATTTGTCTGAACTGTGGCCACGTGGGCTGCTGCGATTCGTCACCCAACACCCACGCCACCAAACACTTTCACGCCACCGGTCACCCACTCATCACCTCGGGCGAGCGGGGAGAGACGTGGGCGTTCTGTTATACAGATGATCGGGCGCTGGGCGAATGAGCTCGCGCACCTCGAGTGTGAAGGACCCGTCGGCTTCGCGTCGCGGCGATATGTTCCCGAAGCTGTCCGCCGAGCAGGTGGCCATCGTCGCCCGGCACGCCACGGTGAAGCGCTTCGAGGCGGGCGCGCGGGTCTTCGAGCAGGGTGAAGACGACCTGCCGATGTACCTGGTGCAGGAAGGCACGCTCGACATCTTCCACCCCGGTGACGGCACCGAGTCGCTCATCGTCAGCCATCAGGCAGGCGAGTTCAGCGGCGAGCTCAACCTGCTGTCCAACACCCCGTCGCTGGTATGCGGCGCGGTGTCGCAGCCCTCGACCTTCCTGGTGCTCGACCCGACCCAGTTCCGCCTGCTGGTGCGCACCGAGCCCGAGCTGGGTGAGGTCATTCTGCGGGCCTTCATTCTGCGGCGGGTGTCGCTCATCTCGAAGGACCAGGGCGACGTGACGCTGCTGGGCTCGGCGCAGTCGCGCGGCACGCTGGCGCTGCAGGAGTTCCTGAGCCGCAACGGGCACCCCTATGTCTTCATCGACGTCGACCACGACCAGGGCGTGGCCAGGCTCTTCGAGGCCTACCAGCTGACCGACCAGGACCTGCCGGTGGTGGTGGTGCGCGCCCGCACCGTGCTGCGGCAACCGAGCGTGGCGCAGGTCGCCCGCGCCTTGTCGTTGAGCGGCGCTCTTCACGCCGAGCGGGTGCGTGACGTGGTGGTGGTCGGCGCGGGGCCCGCGGGCCTGGCCGCAGCGGTGTACGCCGCGTCCGAAGGCCTCGACGTGCTGGTGCTCGAAGCGCTCGCGCCCGGAGGCCAGGCCGGCACCAGCTCGAAGATCGAGAACTACCTCGGCTTCCCCACCGGCGTCTCAGGCCAGGCGCTGACCGGCCGCGCGCTGACCCAGGCCGAGAAGTTCGGCGCCCAGGTGGCCGTCGGGCAACGCGTCAGGCGCCTGTGGTGTGACGAAAAGCCGTACCAGGTCGAGCTGCTCGACGGCGAAAAGGTGAGGACCCGCAGCATCATCATCGCCACCGGCGCGGAGTACCGGAAGCCGGACCTCACCGACCGCGCGCGCTTCGAAGGCGTGGGCCTCTACTACGGAGCCACCTTCGTCGAGGCGCAGCGCTGCGGCCGTGAGGAGGTCATCATCGTCGGGGGCGGCAACTCGGCAGGGCAGGCGGCCGTTTTCCTGGCACGCCACGCCGCGCACGTTCACCTGCTCGTCCGGGGCCCTGGCCTGGCGGCGTCGATGTCGAGCTACCTCATCAACCGCATCGAAGACTCGCCGCACATCACCCTGCGAACCCGCACCTCGCTCGAGGCCCTCGAGGGGCAGCGACACCTCGAGCAGGTGACCTGGCGCTCGGACGGTCAGGCCAGCGAACGCCGCCCCATTCGCCATGTCTTCTTGATGACCGGGGCCTCACCAAACTCGGCATTTCTTCATGGGTGTCTCGAATTGGATTCGCAGGGTTTCGTGAAGACCGGAGCCGAGCTGTCGGACGAGGCGTTGGCCAGGTGGCGCTGGCTGGAGCAGAGGCGCCCCCAACTCCTCGAGACCTCGTTGCCGGGCGTCTTCGCGGTGGGCGACGTGCGCAGCGCCAGCGTGAAGCGGGTGGCCAGCGCGGTGGGCGAGGGGTCCATCTGCGTCAGCCTGGTGCACCAGTACCTGGCGGCGCAGCGAGACGAAACGGCGGCGGGCTGAAAAGAAGTCTCCTCGGGCGCTGCACCAGTTCTGCACGGGCCTGTGCTGTGACGGGCCTCGATGAACGACCCCACCCTCACCAGACGAGCCCGGCTGGCGCTGCCCGCGCTGCTGCTGGTCATCTATTCCACCTTGAGCGTCGCGCGTCGGGTGACCGAGGCGGTGCGTGAGGCCAACCTGCTGCGCGCGTCGGTCAGCGTGGCGTTCGCGGCGGCGGTGGTCACGGCGCTGGTGCTGGTGTTCAAAGACCCCGGGCGGAGAACCGGCCGGGTCGTCGCCGGCCTGGCGGCGGTGCTCGCTGCCTACACGGCCGTCGTGTGGCCGATGCAGAGCCCCGAAGAGAAGCTGCACTTCCTCGAGTACGGCGCGGTGGCGGTGCTGGCGTTCTGGGCGGGCCCGGTGCGCTCGAGCGGGCTGGTGCGGCTGAGCTTCGCGGCGCTCTTCACCCTGGCCGCCGGGTGGCTCGACGAAGGCATTCAGGCGCTGCTGCCGAACCGGTACTACGACCTGCGCGACGTGGGCTTCAACGCCCTCGCAGGGGTGATGGCGCTGGCGTCGTTGGCGCTGATCCGCGCCGCCCAGCGTGGTCGCGACCACCGCACAGCCCCGGAGTCCTGAAGCAGGGCGCGGACTGCTACGCTTCACCTCGTCATGACCGCAGTACCGCCCGCCGGCCTCACCCTGCCGCACGTCTGGTACGTGGGGTGCCTGTCGACGGCGCTCGGGCGCAAGCCGCTGTCAGTCACGATTCAGGGCCGCCCGCTGGTGTTGTTTCGAGGCAAGGGCTCGGTGGCGGTGGCCTTCGCCGACCGCTGCCCCCACCGCAACGTGCCGCTCTCGATGGGCTCGGTGGTGAACGGCGAGCTGCAGTGCAAATACCACGGGTGGACGTTCGACGCGGCGGGCGCCTGCGTGGCGGTGCCGGGACTGGTGGGCGGGGAGGTGTCGCTGCGCTCGCGCTGCGCCGAGACCTACGCGGTGGTCGAGCAGCAGGGCTTCGTGTGGGTCTACTCCACGCCCAACACGGCGCCGACCAGCCAGCCCTTCGTCTTCCCCTCCCTCGACGAGCCCGGGTACGCGTCGGTGGTGCGCGTCTTTCGCGTCGAGGCCCCGGTGCACGCGGTGGTCGAGAACACGCTCGACGTGCCGCACACCGCCTTCCTGCACGGGGGCCTCTTTCGCACCGCCAGGAAGCAACACCTCATCGAGGTGGTGGTGCGCCGCCACGCGCGCCACGCCGAGGCGCAGTTCCTCGGAGAGCCCGCGCCGAAGGGCCTCATCGGGCGCCTGCTCGCGCCCCGGGGAGGCGTCACCGAGCACACCGACCGCTTCCTGCTGCCCAGCATCGCGCAGGTGGAATACCGCCTGGGCCCGACCAGCCACCTGCTGGCCACCAGCGCGCACACCCCGGTCTCAGACGTCGACACGGTGGTCTACGCGGTGGTCACCTTCCGGTTGCCGGTGCCGGCCTTCCTGGTGAAGCCCTTCGTGGCCCCGGTCGCCTCACGCATCTTCGCGCAGGACTCGGTGATGCTGCGACGGCAGACCCGGCAGGTGCTGGCCTTCGGCGGCGAGAGGTACACCTCGACCGAGCTCGACGTGTTGGGCCCGCAGGTCACCCGGCTGCTCAAACAGGCGGCGGCCCAGGAAACCCCCGACGACACGGTGCATGAGCACCGGCTCAAGATGATGACCTGATGTCTGCGATTGCGCTATTTCTTGCCAGCGCCCAGGCCCATCTGTCTGTCCATCTCGGCGGCCTCGTTCTTGTCCTGGGCGGCGCCGGCGCCCTTCTCGACCACCACCTTGCTGTCAGCCTTGCCATTCTTGTCTTTTTGGGCCGCCTCTTGTCTGGCCTGCAAGGCCTTCTTCTCGGCTTCCAGCTCGGCGCGCTCGTCTCGGCTGAGCTGGGTCGAGGCCTTGATGAATGCCCCGGGGCTGACGCCGTGTGAGTCGAGCACCGCGCGCTCGGCGGCGGCCTTCTCCCTGGTCATCGCCTTGAGGTCGGCCGCCGAGGTCTTGCCCTGGTACTTCTCGTCGATGGCCGCGGCGGCGGCGGCCTGCTCGGTCTGAATCTTCGCCACCTCGGCGGTCGTCAACTCGCCGGCGAGGGCTGCCGCGCAGAGGGTCAGCAGTGAGGCGAGCAGCAGGCGTCGCATGGCGGGTGGCTCCTGTGAAACATCAGCAGAGCAGACGGTAGCAAACAGCCGGCACCCCGGGTGCCTCATGCTCGCGGGTTGATCGCTGTCGCACACCCTGCGACACCGGGCCGGGAACATCGTGGTACCGTTTCGAGGCTGCCGTGGCACGGGCCGCGGGCCTTGCCACGGGGAAACCACGGCCATGCGTCATTCACCGGTGTGGCTGACTCGCTTCCCGACGGCGGCACCAACGTCGTCCTCACCCGGGACGTCACCAACGTGACCTCGTGGTTCACGCCCTTCTCGGTGGTGCTGACGCCCTGAAGGTGCCGATCAGTCGGGGTGACGCTCTGCCGCCGCTCGGTTACAAGGGCGGTCATTCATGAGTGACACCACGGTGGACGGGGCGAGCATCAGCGGCGATGACCTGAAGTCCGTCGAGGCGCTGGCGACGGCGCGGGCGGCGGTGCTCGAGCAGATTGAGAAGCGCGTCGTCGGGCAGCGAGAGGTCGTCGACCACCTGCTCATCTCGCTCTTTTCGCGCGGGCACTGCCTGTTCGTGGGCGTGCCGGGGCTGGCCAAGACGTTGCTCATCTCGACGCTGGCCGAGGTGCTCAACCTGTCGTTCAACCGGGTGCAGTTCACCCCCGACCTGATGCCCAGCGACATCACCGGCACCGACATTCTGGAAGAAGACCGCGCGACCGGCCGCCGCGAGCTGCGCTTCATGAAGGGCCCGCTCTTCGCCAACATCGTGTTGGCCGACGAGGTGAACCGCACGCCGCCCAAGACCCAGGCCGCGCTGCTGCAGGCCATGCAGGAATCCAAGGTGACGGCGTCGGGGCGCACCTGGCCGCTCGAGCCTCCGTTCCTGGTGTTCGCCACCCAGAACCCCATCGAGCAGGAAGGCACCTACCCGCTGCCCGAGGCCCAGCTCGACCGCTTCATGTTCCTGGTCGACGTGGGCTACCCCACCGCCGAAGAAGAGGTGCGCATCGTCAAGCAGACGACCAGCGGGCAGCAGGCCAGCCTCACCAAGGTGCTCACCCCCGCTGAGATCCTCGCCATGCAGGACCTGGTGCGCCGGGTGCCGGTGCCCGACCACGTGGTGAAGTACGCCGTCGACGTGGTGCGGGCGACGCGTCCGAAAGAGCCCGGCGCCTTCGACTTCGTGTCCCGCAACGTCTCGTGGGGCGCGGGCCCGCGCGCCAGCCAGTACCTCATCGTGGGGGCCAAGGCCCGGGCGGTGCTGGCCGGTCGCTTCGCGGCCTCGGTCGACGACGTGCGCGCGCTCGCCAGGCCCGTGCTGCGGCACCGCGTGCTGCCCAACTTCACCGCCGAGTCGGAAGGGCTGACCTCGGTGAAGCTCATCGATTCCATCGTCGAGCGCGTCAAACCCTGACCGTCGAGAGCATGGTCCGCACCCGCGCCTGAATGGTGTGCCGCTCACGCACCGCGCGTTGACCGGCGAGCGCGATGGCGCGGGCCTGCTCAGGGTGCGCGAGATAGTGTGTTGTCTTTTCTGTCAGCTCAGGCAACGTCTTCCAGCTCTCGACCTCGACGCCCAGCTCGAACAGCGCTCGTAAATCATCACAATACTCGGCCAGCACGAAGCCACCGCAGGCCAGAGCATCGAAGACCCGCATGGTGACGATGTCGAGCTGGTACAGGCGGCCGAGGTCGATGGTGATGGCCGCGCCTGAATACACCGCGTTCAGCTCGACCTCGTGCCCGGCGGGGCCGCGGTAGTCGAGGCCTGGCACCTGCTGCCAACCGAGGTCGCCCCAGACCGCGATGCGGTGGGGAATGAGGGCCTGCACGAAGGCCAGGCGTCGCTCGGCGGCGGCCAGCTCTCCCAGCACGCGCTCGGGCACCACGTCGCCGGCGCGCACCGCCCAGTCGGGCACGCGGGCCTGCAGCAGCTGCGGCACCCGGTACGAGGAGAAGTCTGTGCGCTGAGCGGCGAGCACCTCGTCGAGCACGCGCTGACCTTCTGCCCGCTGGCCGGGCCTGAACGCGGTGAAGGCCTCGAGGAACTGCTGACGCAGCGAGGGCGTACGGTCAGCCATGCTGGCCCCGACGAAGGCCACTGGCACCTGGTAGCGCTGGCGTTGCTCGGGGCTGAGGTGAACCGGCGCGCGGTGTCGGGGGTTGGCGGCGAGCGGCAGGTGCGTCGCCTGGTAGCCTTGTGCGTGAAACTCGCTCACGTTCGCCTTGCGCCAGGTGAAGACGCGGGTGCGGGTGGTCGGCACCTCGGCCTTCGCGACGCTGGTCATCGCGGGGTCGATTTCCCACGTGAGGTTGGGCAGGCGCTCGGCCTCGCAGAAGTCGGCGAAGCCCTCGACGTGGTTGATGCCGAGGAAGCAGCCGGGGCGGGCGGTGCGGACGGCGTGCGTGCATTCCTCAGGCGAGAGCCGCTGCACGTCGAGGCTGTAGACGCGGTGCCCCAGGTCCCCCAGCGCGTCGGCGACATCGTTCACGAAGAGGCCGCCAGCGCCGAGGAAGACCAGCGGCCGGGTGGGGTCGGCCTCGAGCAGGCGGCGTTCCTGGCGGTAGACGGCGCCCAGCATCGGGTGCAGCAGCACGGGCAGCTTCACGTCGCGTTGCAGCAGGTCGACGCCGAGTGAGAGGCGCAGGCGCTTGTTCGCGATGAAGCGGCTGACGTCCCGAGCGCTGAGCATCAAGCGCAAGAGCCACGGGTCCCGGTCCCACACCACCAGGGTGCGGTCGTCACCTCGCAGCCACTCGAAGGCCAGCTCGCCGAGGCCTGCTCCGAAGAGGAAGGCGTCGGCCGACGTGACAGGCTCGAGCGTCGCCGAGACCTGCGCGGCGTCGAGGCCCAGGGGCACCACGGCGTGATGGACGCGATAGCCGAGCGCTCCACTCTCGAGCGGCACCACGTGGCTGCCGTCGACTGGCCACCGAAGGCGCTGCGCGAGCTGCCGCTGCATGCGGTCGAGCGCGGCGAGGTTGGTGGTGAGGACATCGGCGGGCACGAAGAAGACGATGCTCGCGAAAGCGCCGACCCGAGTCGAGCAGGTTGATCAGCCCGACCGTCGGCAGGGCCGCGATGACGTGGTGTGTCCCATGGAGAGCGCCGGGCGCTGCATCGGACCTGGCCGGAAGCCGAGCTGCGCATCTGGCTCGAATGCGGCTCACGAGCCTGGCATCGTGCATGAGCGCTGGTGGGGGCGACCGATCAGTTTCGGTGAAGCATCGGTCACCTGGCCGACCGCTCACTTTCAGCTCACGAGGCTGGTGGCGCGCAGGTATGACGCGCCCAAACGGCGCACTGCGCCGTTGTCGGCGAATGATCGCCACCTCTGGAGAAAACACATGAAGAAGCTTCGTCTCGTCGCGCTGGCAACCGTGGTCGCCCTGGTGGGTGGTTGCTATCGGCATACCTACACCGTTGGAACCGGCGCCTCGACCTCGGGAACTCCGCGCTACTCACAGTGGCACCACTTCTTCCTGTTTGCCCTCCTGGGCTCTGCAGACGTCGATGTGCGCGCCATTTGTCCCAGCGGCAACGCGACCATCGTGAACTACCACTCGTTCTTGAACCAGCTCATCGCCTACGTCGTCCTCGGTGGTTGGGTGTGGAGTCCGACCACGGTCGAGGTGTACTGCTCGGAAGGCGGCGCCAACAAAGAGGTCACCATTCCCGCCGAGAAGATGAACAGCTTCATTCGTACCCCCGAGTTCCGCGAGGCGGTGGCTCAGCACGCGCCCAACCAGCTCGACGCGGTGCTCGCGGCTCTGGCGCTCTCGCCGGCAGACGCGACCTGCGCGGCGCGCTGAAGCGTTCACGCAGAGCAGGTCTCACGGGTCGCGCGTGCTCCTCGCCGAGCGCGGGTCGCACGCTGCGGTCCGATTCCTCAGAAATCGTTCGCCAGGACATCAGGTCGAGACCGTTCTTGACGCTCCTTGGCTTCACACGCGAGCGGTGTCCCAATGGCAGCCGCTCGTGATCGTGGAGTCGCCGAAGACCATCGTGGCGAATCAACGTTCTGCGCGGCCACCTGTCGACGCCGAGGCCTGTCGCTCGCACCGGCCTGCACTCTCTGAATCCAGTAGGTGAGGCGGTATGGGTCGATGGCTGTGGAGCTTCGTCGTGATGTCCGCGTGCGCCGCGAACAGGCCGGTGACCGAGCCGCACCCTGCGCCGGCCGCGCCGCTCCGCTTCGGCGTGGACACCCACGTGCACCTCACCATGGCGCAGGGCGCGCGGCCGCTCTTCTCCGGAGAACCCGGCAGCGGCGTGCTGACCTGGAACCCGCGCACGCGGCTGGCCAACCAGCTCGAGGCCTCCCACCTGCGCGCGGCCGGCGTGAGGCTCGTCTTCGGCGCGCTCTGGCCACCCAACGCCACCCGCCCCGGCCGCACCGCGCTCGACGAGTCTCTGGGCCAGGTCGACGCCCTGTTTGCCTTTGCGTTGCGGCGTCCCGACTTCAAGGTGGTGCGCTCCGCCGAAGAGGCGCGCGCCGCCGTCGCGAAGGGCTTCCTCGCCGTGGTGCCGCAGCTCGAGGGCGGTGAGGGCATCACGACGGTCGACGACGTCGACCGGCTCTACGCGGCGGGCGTGCGTTGTCTCACCATCGTGCACTTCGTCGACACCCAGCTCGGCGGCGCGGCGAAGGGCCAATTGCAGAAGAACGTGCTCGGCGTGCGCACTCCTCAGAACAACGCCGCCGGCCTCTCTCCACTCGGCCGCGACGTGGTGGAGCGGGCGATGGCGCTGGGCCTGCTGCTCGACCTCTCGCACGCCTCCGAGGTGATGATGAACGAGGTCCTCGTCATGACCGAGGCCCGCGGCGTCCCCGTCATCAACACCCACACCGGCGCGCGCTCCCTCATGGACATGGAGCGCAACCTCTCCAGCGCGCTCGCGGCCCGCATCGCGAAGGGCGGCGGCGTGGTGGGCGTCTCGCTCTACGACACGCAGCTGGAGGTGCTCACCGGCGACCTCGTGCCGTCCCACCAACACGGCACCTGCGACGACGTGGTGGCCCATTGGCTCGAGCTGACGAAAGCAATGCCACCTGAGCGCGTGGTGCTGGGGAGCGACCTGAACAGCTTCATTTCGCGCGCTCGGCCGGGTGGGCAGTGCGCCACGGGCCTGCGCAACGCGAGCGATCTGCCGGGTCTGTTCGGCGCGCTCGAGGCCAATGGCGTCCCGCGCGCCGCGCTCGACGGCATGGGCGACGAGGTGCTGCGACTGCTCGAGGCGGTCGAGGCGAAGGCGGACCCGGCCGCGAAAGCCCGCGCGCTGACCCTCGGACGAACCGCCGCTCGCAGCCCCTTCGCCGTGCCTTCGTGGTGAATCGTCAAGTCATCCTCCGCATCACGTCAGCTTCGCTCCGCAGGGGTTCGCGGGGCAAGGCGATGGCACTGGACAAGGGGGTGCGCTCAGGGCGGCGCCACGGCGAGCAGCACCTCGAGACCGAGGCCAGCGAGGGTCTTCGACGAGCGACCGACGGTGCTGAAGACGATGACGCCGACGCGCTGGGTGGGGCTCCACATCAGCATCGAGGAGTAGCCTGCCTGTTCCCCCGTCTTCGTCGCGAGCGACAGGCCGCCGAGGTTCACCCGGTCGATGGCCCAGGCCACGCCGCTGCCCGGACGAAGGGGGTTCGTCGCGCGCGCAATGGCTGGACCCAGGGGGCCTTTCGGATCGACGAGGACATCGAGCAACAACAGCATGTCGGCCGTCGTCGAGAGCAGCTCGCCGCTCGGCGCCATGACACCCATGGTCGCGGGCCTGACGGTGAGCCCTTCCATCACGTTGGCTCCGGCAGGCGTGAGGCCGCTCACCCAGCGCGTGGCGTCGCTCTGAGGGACGAGGTGGGTGTCTTTCATGCCGAGGGGCCCGGCGAAGCGTTCTTGCACCAGCGCCTCGAAGGACAGCCCGTGCAGGTCCTGCAGCGCGAGGCCGAGCAGGCTGACGCTCAGGTTCGAGTACAGGTATTGCCCTCGCTGCGAGGGGCCTTCTGCGCAGGTCGGCAATCGCAGACACCCTTCGAGCTGGGCTCGCGAGTAGCCGGTCGCCGGCGACAGCGGGTTCGTGGTGAACGCAAGGTTGCGTGGGTTGACCGCGTAGCCCGCGGTGTGGGTCACCAGCTCGGCGACGGTGCGGTCCGCGAGCAGGGCGGCGAGGTCTGACTTCAAGAGCGTCGAGGCCGGAGTGTTCTCGGTGAGGCGTCCCTCGACCGCATCGCGCGCGGCGAGGATACCGGTGATGGCCTTGCTGACGCTGCTCAGCGGCAGCACGGTGGACTCACCGAGGGCTGGCGCACCGGGCCGTGAGCGCGTCACCACGCCGCGAAAGTCGGGGCTGACCACGCCGATGATCACCGCGGGCAGCTGGGGAGCCTGCTCGGTGGGACCAGACAGGACGAACGACACCGAGCCGTCGCCCACGAAGCGGTCGACTCGGCTTTGAAGCGCAAGGTTGAGTGGCGAGCCTGCATCTGGCGGGGAGGAGGCCGGGCCAGCGTCCGCTGTGGACCCATGCTCAGGCATGTCGGAGAGCGACGCCGATGGACCGACGCAGGAGCTCAGCAAGACCAGCGCACAGCAGAGTTTCCGCACGCCGGGCGAACACCCGGGTGGCGCGAAGGTCAAAGGCTGCAGTACAGGTCACGGCGTCGAGGCCGCGCGCTCAGGCAACAGCCCGCCCCGCTGCAGCCAGTCCTTCACCGCGAGCCCCGTGCCCATCGCCCACGGTCGCACCTTGTCCTTCGGGAAGTGGCGGGCGGCTTCCAGCTCGTCGGACAAGGTGATGACGCCTTCGGCCTTCAGGTGAAAGGCGATGATCAACTCGTTGCGCGGCTCGAAGGGGTACACGCCGACCAGCGAGACGATGGTGCCGGTCAGCCCGGTCTCTTCTTTCACCTCGCGCAGCACGCCCTGCTCGGGGCTCTCGTCGGCCTCGAGGAAGCCGGTGACCAGCGCGAACATCTTCTCGGGCCAGCCCCGCCCCCGCGCCAGCAGCACCGCGCCCTCGTGCTCGATGATGGCGGCCACCACCGGGGTCGGGTTGCCCCACTGCACGAAGCCACACCCTTCCTTCGGGCACGCGGGGCGAGGTTTGCTTGCAGCTTCACGCTCGATGAGACCGGTGCCGCAGGTGGGGCAGAAGTGGTAGCGCATCAGCGCCTCGTAGCAGCGGCGCGGGCGGGCGTGAAAAGACTGAAGTGGGTGCGATGGTTCCTTGACCCGGTCATGCGATTCCCGCTCTGTTCATCGGCTGACGCATCAAGAGAAGGGGTTGGCATGATCTCGCTGCTGGTCTCGTTGGCCGTCTGTGGACAAATCACCAGCTACGTCGACGCTGAGGGCACGACCCACTACGTCGACTCGCCGTCACAGATTCCCGCGAAGTACCGCAAGAAGGCGAAGCCCCTCGAGGCCGAGCTGTCGACCGTGGCGCCGAGTGAGCCGACCCGGGCCGAAACAGACGCCAGGATGAAGAAGTTGCTCGAAGAACAGGACCGCGCCGGGCCCCCCGGCAAGGCCGCCACGGCCAGGAAACCCGAGCCGAAGCCCGACCAACCCGTGCTCACCGCGCAGCAGAAGGAACGGCAGAAGTACGACGCCGCGGTGAAGGACCTCAAGCTCGAATGCTCTGGGCCACGCTGTGTCGTTCGACCGACCAGCAGCACGCCAGCCCTGAAGCCGGGCGAGTCGTGCCGCAGCGCCGGCGCTTCGTGTACCGTTCCGCCCGAGTGCTGCAGCCATCGGTGCAACTCGACGACCTTCACCTGTGAATGACCGCCCAGGCAACGAACATGACCTCTGACCCGCAGCGCCTCATCTCGGTCACCGGTTCCGCCGAGGTGCGGGTGGCGCCCGACCTGGTGCAGGTGTTGCTCGCGGTCGACACCAGCGACAAGACGCTGGCCAAAGCGAAGGCCGAGAACGACCAGCGCCTGACCAGGACCCTCGCGGTGCTGAAGCGGTTCGCCAGTGACCCCAACGACCTGCAGACCGACCGCATCAGCGTCGAGCCGCTCTTCGACTCGGGGGCGTCGTACGCAGCACGACGGGCCAGCGAGCCCGAGGGCTACAAGGTGCGGCGCACGGTGGTGGTGACGCTCAGGGACCTCAAGCGCTTCGAAGAGCTGATCTCAGCCGTGCTCGACGCGGGGACCAACCGCATCGACGGGGTCGAGTTTCAGACCACCGCCCTGCGCACGCACCGGGACGCGGCGCGCGCGATGGCCCTCAAGGCGGCGCACGAGAAGGCCAGGGCGATGGCCGCCGAGCTGAACTGCACCGTGGGCCGCCCTCAGCACATCAGTGAGGGCTCGGCCACGTCCGGCTTGTGGAGGTACCCGGGCGGCCGAGCGAGCGCGATGAACCAGAACGTGGCGAGCGCCGAGGCTCAGGCGAGCGGAGACGCCTCGGAAGGCTTCGCTCCAGGGTTGATCTCAGTGACCGCGAGCGTTTCGGTCACGTTCACGCTCGTCGACTGAGCTGCACCTCATCGAACGAGCGGCACCGTCAGCGCCGACGTTCCTTCGCCGAGGTGAAGGGTCTGTGTTGCGATATCTGCGCCTGTCTGCAGCGCCCAGGGCCCGGCCCGGTTGGAATGGGTGTGCAAGACTGGAAAACTCGACGACGTCACGTCGAGGCGAAGGCGCGCGCCTTTGGGCAACACCCACTCGATGGGCCAGAAGTCGATGGTGACTGAGGTCTTCTGGCCCGGAGTGGAGGTCGCGGCCGTGGTCGTCTCGTTGGTGGGGAAGGCCAGGGTGGCCGCGTTCTCTCGAATCAGCAGCGCCTTGCCGTCCTGCTCGGCGATGAGCCTCGCCACGAAGGCGGTGTCGGGCGCGGTCGAGGCGACGCTCAAGGTGAGGTGCGCTGCTCCGGAAACCCTGGCCTCGGCCTCGAGCGGCTCGGACCGGAACGTGAGCACGTCGTCTCGCGCGCAGCTGTCGCCCTGGTCGACTGGGCCCGGAGTGACGCCGAGCTGGCGGAAGAACGCGAAGGACAACATCGACGCGCCGCCCCGCGAGGGCACCGGGTTGGCCGGGTCGAACTGGTACGTCGTGGAGGACGCCGACGTTGGCGCCGGCTCGAGGCTGCCGCCGCTGCACGCCTGCGAGTCTGCTGCGCGGCCCAGGTGAAACGCGGTCGGGGGCACTGACGGGTCTGGCCACCGCGCGTGGGTCTTCCAGGCGAGGTCCCCTTCGCCGAGCGTGCGCACGGTGCCGGGCGTCAGCGTGGTCAGCGGCTTTCCTTTCAGGTGGTGGTCGAACCACTCGAGCATCAACGGCCAGGCGTCGAAGCGGCCGGTCGCGACCTTCGGCTCGAGGTCGCCGCTGGTCATGTTGAGGTGGTTCCAGGGCCCGATGACGAAGGTGCTCTGCGCCTGAGTGTTCAGCCGATGCCAGACGTCGAGCTGGGCGAGAAAGAAGGGGTCGAAGAAGGCTCCCACCAGCAGCATCGGCACCTGGGTCTTCTCGGGCAGGTCGTGAAAGGTCTTCTGCGCGCCGGTCTGCCAGTAGGGGCTCGCGGGCGCCTCGGCGGTCAGCAGGTCGCGGTACCACGGCAGGGCCTTCGTCATGAACTGCTCGTCAGCCTGCATCGCGGGCCGGTACGCCGCGGCCTTCAGGTAGTCATCGCCCGCAGAGAAGCGCATGCCCCGCGTGGGCATCAAGGTGGCCCAGGCGGTGAGCAGGTCATGGTGGAACAGGCCGCGCTCGTAGGTGGCCAGCCGGAAGTCGACGCCGAACACGCTGGGCACCAGGGTCTTCACCTCGGGTGGCAGCTGATCAGACATCACCAGCTGCGTGCAGGTCAGGTAGCTGGGCCCGCGCATGCCGATGTGCCCGTCGACGAAGGGCTGTTTGACCAACCACGCCAGGGTGTCGAGGCCGTCTTCGCGCTCGTTGATGATGGGCTGCCAGTCGCCTTCGCTGTCCATCTGGCCGCGCACGTCCTGCAGCACGCAGGCGTACCCGTAGCGGGTGAACACCTGGCAGTGCAGGCGCTCGAGGGTGCGCAGCGGAGAATAGGGGTTGCGCACCAGAATGGTGGGCGCGCGCAGAAGGCCAGCGGGGCGGAAGACCTCGGTGTGCAGCTTCACCCCATCGCGCATCGGCACCATCACGTCTTCGCTGCCTGCGAGCTCGTGGGTGAAGGGCGGCAGCTTCGCCTGATGGCGAAACAGCTCGTAGCGCGAGAGCGCGAAGGCAGCGCCCGCCAGCCCCGCGAGGACCAGCAGCACCAGGGAAAACCGAAGGACTCGACGCATACGCAGGCGCCTCCCGTGCTTTCAGGCTTTCCCAAGCACCATGGCGAGCAACGCCATGCGTACGAACAGCCCGTATTCCATCTGGCGGAAGTAGGCCGCGCGGGGGTCGGCGTCGACGTCGGGGCTGATCTCTCCCACCCGGGGCAGCGGGTGCATGAGGGCCATCTTCGGCTTCGCGCGGGTCATCGTCTCTTTGGTGATGACGAAGGCGTGCTTGAGGGACTCGTAGAGGGCGAGGTCTTCGAAGCGCTCCTTCTGCACGCGGGTGACGTAGAGCACGTCGGTCTGGCCCAGCACCTCGTCGAGCGAGGCGTGCTCGGTGTGGGTGATGCCGCGGGCCTTCAGCTCGTCGGTGACCTTCGCCGGCATCTTCAGCGCCTCGGGGGAGACGAAGCGCAGGGTGGCGCCGAAGAGCGAGAGCAGCCGCGCCAGGGAATGCACCGTGCGGCCGAACTTGAGGTCGCCCAGCAGGGTGACGGTGAGGCCGTCGAGGCGGCCGAGCTCTTCTTGAATGGTGAAGAGGTCGAGCAGCGCCTGGGTGGGGTGCTCGCCGACGCCATCCCCGGCGTTGATGATGGGCTTTCGCGCCGCCTGAGCTGCCACGGCGGCGGCTCCCACCTCGTGGTGACGAAGGACGATGATGTCGGCGTAGCACTCGAGCGTGCGCACGGTGTCGGGCAGGGACTCGCCCTTCGAGACCGACGAGTAGCGCACCTCGCTGATGGGAATCACGCTGCCGCCTAGGCGCTGCATGGCCGCCATGAAGGAGGCCTGGGTTCGCGTCGAGGGCTCGTAGAAGAGGTTGGCGAGGATTTTTCCCTTCAGCAGGTCGAAGGTGCCGACGTGTTGCACCATGGTGCGCATGGCCTCGGCGACGCCGAAGATGGCCTCGAGGTCGGAGCGGTTGAACTGCGACACCGAGAGAATGTCGTGGCCGTAGAAGCGGCCGCTGCGTTGGTCTCCGAGGGGCAGGTGGGCGAGCGACGCGTTGGTCATGGCGGCGGTGGTTGTGGCCGCGGTCGGGGGCTGACGCAAGCGCGGGCTACAAGTCGTCGAGGTCCCGCAGGCGCTGCTCGAGGTCGGCCTGCAGGCTGCTGTCCCTGCGGGCGTGCGGCGTCTCGAGGGCGCGCTGCCAGGTGGCCTTCGCGTCGTCGGTGAGGCCTGACCCAGCCTGCGCGTCGCCCAGGGCCACCCACGCGGCGGAGTAGTTCGGGTCGAGCTGAACCGCGCGCGCGAGGGCCGTGACGCACTCGGGGTAGCGCCGCTCGTCGAGGTACAGGCGGCCGAGCGAGAAGAAGCCCATCGGCGAGTCGGGGAACTCCTTCGTCATCTCGAGGAACATGGTCTCGCGCGGGCTGGTCATGAGAGTGGGTGCCTATTCGCCTCGTGGGCGTGAGTCGAGCGATGAGCGGATCGAACGGGTCACGGGGGAAGCTCAATCGAGGCCGATGTTGTCAACGAACACGCCCGGGACCAGACGGCCACGTCATTTCGACCCGAATCAAAGCCGTGGGGTCCAGTGCCTGGCCCAGTCGAAGTGCACCAGTTCGTCGGGGTCGCCCACTACAAGGTCAGGGTTCGAACGAGGCTTCCCACGGCGCGCCTTCTTCCGGCGCTCGGGCGCGATCGGCGCTATGATGATCTTTCCTTGCCTCCGGGTCACCTCGACGGGCTCACCCGTCTCAAGACCCGATCGAGGATTTGATACAGTTCCGAGCGAAGTCGCCTCGCAGTGACCCTCATCGGAACAACCTACCTCGGCAAGGTCGTACCAGGAACCAACCGACTCTTTGCGTCAACATCGAGTGAGGCTTCTGGATGCGGCCGTAGCCCCTGGACCACGCGTCAAGGCTGAGACACCGGAACCAAAGAGAAGGGGACGGCGCGCTGAATTGCAACAATTGCGTAGAGGGGCTTGACCCCCAGACGAACGCATTCGTACTGAGAATCAATGAACCTCGCCCCCCCCTGAGAAGCACAAAGTAGACAGACGGACTACAGGCGGTTCTGTCCGCCATCGGATTCATCATCCGCGTCAGAGAGTTTCGCGACTGGTGTTCATCGTGTTGGTAGCCCAGGCGTGTGGGAACAGAAACCCAAACTCTCCCTCCGACGAGATGGCGTCATCGGAACGCTCATTGAATGGGAGCCCGCTGCAACAACGCATCATCGATGACCGGCAGCTCAGGGCGCTGGAGGTCCAGTGGATGACAGCGCGGGAAGCCCGCCGGGTCGCGCTGATCGACTCTGACATTCATCAACCCCCCTCTGCAGCGTTCTGGCAGGCAGACTCGGCGGTGAACTCGCTGTCCGAGACCCTGACGAGTCGCTACGTGACCATGAACCAGCAGACTGCTTCCTGGCTCGCTGGGCTCAACGGGACCTCGGGCGACCTGCTGGTGACTTCGACGGCGTACGCAATCTTCCTGTCGCGACTGCGATTCAATCTGGGTCCGGCCCTGGACACCTGGCGCGCATGGGCGCCTGGTGGTTCGACCTACGGCAACAGACCGATCGAAACCGATTGTGAGGACCCATTGAGGAACGAGTTGGTCGTGAACCTCCTGTCAGCGCTCGAAAACGGCAACCAGGCAGCCTATTCCGCCTACCTGGTACGCATCGGCCAGTCGCTGCGGTGCTTTTCAATTGATGATGCCGAGGCATTCGGTGTCGGTATCGTCGAAGCGATCGATACGACCATCAGGGTTCTGCCAACATCAGTGCAGGCAGAGGGCAAGGCGGCACTCCTGAATGGCTTGCTCAACCTGGTCGTGATTGTCTACGACGAAACAAAGGTCATTGGGCTCTCGATTCTGAGAGATTGGATGAAGGTCAACCTCCGCAGCCTCAAAGAACTCTCCGCCTGGCCTGACTCCGTCACCCGGCGGACCGGCTTCTGGATCTCGACCGCAGATGGGGACCACTACGTGCAGCTCCGAAACTTCTGTGAGGACGCCTCGTCACAGTCGACCAACCTGTGCTTCTCGCTTGGTCATGCTCTTGAAGCGTTGGTGAACCCTTGGCGATTGGGCACGGGTGTGTGCCACCTATCGGAAATGCTGACTCCTCGTTTCGACCCGGGAGTGGGCTACATCTGCCAGCGAGAAATCTGCAACCTCCGGTCTCCAGGACCAGTGCCGTCGACGGCGTCGCAGCTCGCAAGCACCACTGGCAAGACGCAATTCGGCGTCGATGTCTCCCAACTCCAAAACTCGACGTGTGGCTCAACGGGACGCACAGGCGGATGGGATTCCTTCGGTGGAGGCGACCCGGGAACGGGCGGAGCCCTGCCCCCATCGACCGTCGGGTGCATCGCCAAGGACTCCAGGCCGTTCATGGCAGAGCAGTTCGCTTGCGTCATGTCGGCGGCCCAGTCGACCAAGACGACCCGGACGCTGAAGGGTGGTCGAGCAGGCCCCGGATGCAACCCAGCGGCGGCGGGCCCGCAGTGGGGGACTGTCAAGGACGTAAAGAACACCATGACGGACCAAACCAAGGACCTGATCGCAAAGGGTGAGACGTTTGGGAAATTCAATCTCACTTCCGACAAAGATAGGTGGATCGAACGCTTTGCCTCCTACGGCTGGCAGGTTAGCTCCAAGGAATTCGACCAGACCGTCGATAAAATCGGAACTGAGAAGTATGTCTCGGACTCGGACTATTTGAAGCTTACAAAGGGCAGTGACTGCGCCAAGCAAGAAGCCTGCACTATCTACGACTCCAAAACGAAGGAGTTTCAGGTGGTTGTAAACGCAGACAAGATACGCGCTTCCGTCATGAGTTCATCGCAATTGGGTAGAATTCTTTCGCATGAATTTGTTCACAAGATGACGATGACCAAAAAGAACGAGCTGAAGGGCATGGATCCGCAGTCGCAGCACGACACGATTTTGTACAATTGTCTGCCAAGCACGTCGGATTGTGTTCCACCTCCTGTATGTCAGGGATCTAAACAGGATCCCGCTGAGCGGGATCCATTCCTTGGTTGACGAATGAAGCAGAGAGGATCATGGGGGCGCGATCTCTTTCGGTTTGGGGGTCGTGATGGGTCGCGCGAAGA
>VYLD01000041.1_pt1 | contig 67615 bp, 53 predicted proteins | sample 5114401 | NCBI WGS metagenome assembly VYLD01 (sample SAMN12291783, study PRJNA351875) | freshwater metagenome | isolation source: freshwater lake | place: USA: Michigan, Gull Lake | collected 2013-08-08 | reverse complement strand
CCGTCAGCCCCTCGAGCGTCGGCCAGCGCGCCGCTGCTGCCAGCGCCCGACCCCCTGGCGACCGGGTGGCCGGCGGTCGTCGACGAGCGCAAGGTGCTGCACGTCTTCAACTTCATCTTCCGCGAAGTGCGCGACGAGGTGGCCCGCCGTGGCCAGCTCGACATGTTCCTGGCGTCGGCCAACGCCGCGCTGCGTGGCTCGGGCATCTCGACCTCCCGGGTGTTGACGGGCCTGTCGTTCCTCGCCGACGGCAGCCTCGACGAAGCCAGAGTGCTCGCGCAGTTCTCCCAGCTGAAGACCGAAGGGCAGATGGGCAGTGAGCCGTTGCTCTCGCTCAAGCAGGCGCTGTCCGACGTGATGTTCTTCCTGCTCTTCCAGGCCGGCGAGCTGCTCGAGTCTCGCGCCGACGAAGAGCTCGCCCGCCGCGTCAAAGAGCTGCTCAGCACCATCGACATGAAGTGACGCAGCGGTGACGTCTCTTCCCTTCCTGACGAGCGAGATCACCGGCTCGGGTGGCGTCTTCAAGGCCAGCCCCGAGGACTTCGAGGTCGAAGAGCTGCCGGCCTACGAGCCCAACGGCGTCGACGGTGAGCACGGCTACCTCTGGGTCGAGAAGCGGGGCCGCTCGACCCCCGACGTGGCCAGGCAGCTGGCCCGCCACGTGGGGCTCGACGAGCGCGAGGTCAGCTGGGCCGGCCTCAAAGATCGCCAGGCGGTCACCCGCCAATGGCTGTCGATGCCGTGGAAGGCGATGGCCCGGCTCGAGGGCTTCAGCGCGAACGGCGTGACGGTGCTCAAGACCTCGAGACATCGCAACAAGCTGAAGAACGGCCACCTGCACGGCAACCGCTTCTCGTTGGTGGTGCGCTCGGTGCTCGACGTCTCGGCCGCGAAGGCCTCGTTCGAGCGCCTGGTCGCCCAGGGCCTGCCCAACGCCTTCGGAGAGCAGCGCTTCGGTTCCCGTGGCGACAACGCCGAGAAGGGCCGCAGCCTCTTGTTGGCTGGCGGCCGGCACCGGGACCGCTTCGAGCGAAAGCTGTTCCTCTCGGCCTACCAATCACACCTCTTCAACGCGGTGCTGGCGCGGCGGCTCACCCTGGGGCAGTTCGCGACCGTGCTGTCGGGCGACGTGCTCAAGAAGCAGGAAACCGGCGGCGAGTTCGTGTGTGAAGACCCGCAGGTCGATCAACCGCGCGCCGACGCCTTCGAGGTGGGCCCCACCGGGCCGTTGTTCGGCCCCGAGATGCGCGCTCCACAGCGAGCGGCCGCCGCGCTCGAGGCCGAGGTGCTCGCCGAAGACGGGGTCACGCCAGAACTCTTCGTGGCCGGCGGTGATGAGACGCGCGGCGCCAGGCGGCACCTGCGGGTACGGCTGGGCAACCCGGGTTTCAGCGCGGAAGGCGACGTGGTGCGGCTGAGCTTCTCACTGCCTGCGGGCAGCTACGCCACCATGGTGCTGCGCGAGCTGCTCAAGGTCGAGCAGCTGTAACCTCGCTGATCAAGATTGAGCAGCCCTGACCCAGCTGCTCAAGATTGAGCAGCCCTGACCCAGCACCTTCCAGGAAGAACCTACAAGCGGTTGTTCAAGAACAACGCAGCCTGGTGCGACAGGTACGCGAGGACGCCCACCTCGTGCTCGGCGAACTGCGGGCCCCCTTTGCGGTTGATCAGCTGCAGGCAGCCGAACGAACGCCCGTGGGTCATCATCGGAGCGCAGAGCAGCGACTTGGTCTCGTAGTCGATCTTCTCGCCGACGCCGGAGTAGAAGCGAGGGTCCTTCTCGACGTCTGACACGGCGACCGAGACGCCCTCGAACGAGCAGAAGCCGGCGATGCCGGTGCCCGCGGGGATCACGACCTTGCTCTTCAGCAGCTCTTTGGACTTGGGGCCCTTGGCCACCACGAAGGTCAGATCGCCGGTGGCCAGGTCGGCCCGCAGCACGCTCGCCGCTTCACACGGCACCTTGTCGACCGCGAGGTCGAGGATGAACTGCATCGCCTCCTCGATTTCCTTCATCGAGCCCAGCTCGGTCACGCGCATGAAGACGTCGGTGAGCACGTCTTCGGCAGTCTGCTTCTCGCTCGGAGAGACCGACCCCGAGGCCCGCTGACGCCCGATGGGCGCGGTGACCGGCCTGACCGGGTGCTCGAGTTCTTCGACGTCTTCCTCTTTCACCTCGATGCGCGGAGAGCTCTTGGCGCCCACCCGACTGGGCGAGGCGGACCGCTGCGGCTTGACCGGCAGGTCGGCGGTCTTGTCAGCCCCCTTCTTCTTCGCCTCTTCCTTCGAAGGCTCTGGTTTCTTCGCGGCCTCGACGCTGACCGGGGCGGCCACCTTCTCGAGGGAGGGCATCGTCTTGTTGGGGTCGAACGCAGGCGCCGTGGACTGCTCGCCAGGCTTCACCGGCTCGACGCCGCCGACCAGCGTCTTGCCGTCGTCTGGCAGACCCGGGTCGGTCTTCAGGTCCGCGCGCCGTGAGACGGCAGGCCGAATCTGCGACGCCCGCTTCACCTGGGCCTTGGCGGCCTCGTCTTCAGAGAGTTCACGAATGCGGAAGACCCGCGAGTTGACCGGGTCGGTGACGTGGATCGAGCCGTCGTCCTGCATGTCGACCATCACGTTCGCGCTGACGGTTCCCTGCTCCCCCAGTTTCTTCATCCCCGCCTTGAGCGCCGCCATCCAGTTGTCGGCGGTCACCTTGAGCGTCATGTTGAAGCCGCCTTGGATCGCGGCGGGGATGTGCACCTCGTACTTAGGCATGACCGCAGATAACCAGATTTCGAAGGCCAACTGAACCAACTCTGCTGCTAGAGGACCCTCAGCGATGCCAGACGACAAGCCCCTGGGCCGCCGACTCTTGGGGCTCTTCGTGGAAACCGACTCAGGCGAAGCTGTGTCCCTGGAAGACGGCGAGAAGTCAGCCGCTGACGAGGTCGCCGAGCTGGCGCGCGCGTCAGCCCGGGTCGCTGCTGACCTGGCGCCAAAGCCAACGGTCCGCCCGCCGCCCCCGCCAGCCGTCGAACGCAGCCCTTCAACGGCCGTCGCTGGGCCGACGAGCGCTGGCCCGACGGCACCGGCGAAGGCTGCGCCCGCCAGCATCGACTTCGACGGCGTCTTTCGGGGCGCCGGCATCGACGCCCAGGCGCTCGACCGGGTGCGAAAGGCCGAAGAGCTGCTGAAGCACCTGCCGCCTGAGGCCCCCAACGAGCTCAAACGACAGATCGTCGAGGCGGCGCTGAAGGCCTTCGGCTTCGAGACCTCGAAGATCGTCGACGCGGTGGTGACCCAGACGAAGGCCCTCGACACCTACGTCCGGCTCAACGAGCAGCAGACCGTCAAGGCCATCGCCGAGGCGCAGGCGCAGATCGAAAAGCTCGACGATCAGATCATCACCCTCAAGGCAGACATCGAGAAGCGCACGCTGGCCCTGGGCTCGCTCTCGGCGGCGGCCGACATTCGCAAGAGCCAGATCGAGCGGGTGCTCGAGTTCTTCGCGCCGCCCCCTGCCCCTTCGGGTGCAAGCACGCGCGAGCCTTGAGCGTTGTCGTCGATTCGAAAGGCAAGGACCCATGAAACTCACTCCGTTTGGCAAACTGTTCATCGCCGTCGTCGCCCTGGGGGTGATCGGCTTCATCGGTTATTCGCGGTTTGGCCTGGGCGACCGGTTGCGGGAGTTCGCAGGCGCCAGCGCGAAGAAGACCGACGACCCCGTCGGGACCGGCGCGGCCGCCCCTTCGAAGGACGACGTCACCAAAGACGACTTCGCGGCCCTGCGTGACGGGCTCGAAGACGCGCCCCGGCAGGGAGGGCAGGCCCTGAAGACCGGCGCGGCCACGGTGGGCGCAGGATCCCTCAAGCGGCCGCTGGTGGTGGCGATCAACACCTGGGCGGGGCACGCTCCGGGGCTGGTGGCGAACGGGGGCCTGAGGCCTGGCAGCGCGGCCAGCCTGTACAAGAAGAAGTACGGCCTGGACGTGGAGTTCAAGATGTTCGAGGACCCCAGCGCCAAGCTGGCGGCCTTCACCGCCGGAGAGATCGACGTGATGTGGGACACCGTCGACAGCTTTGCCCGTGAGGCCAGCGTGCTGGCCGAGAAGGGCATCAAGGCCCGGGCCATCATTCAAGAAGACTGGAGCCGCGGCGGCGACGGCATCGTCAGCCTGAAGACCATCAAGTCCGTCGAGGACTTGAAGGGCAAGAAGATCGCCACCACCCAGTACACGCCGTCTCACTGGCTGCTGCTGTTCCTGCTGTCGCAGTCGGGGCTGTCACCGCAGGATCGCGCCGAGATCGAGCGCAACCTGGTCATCGTGCCCGAAGCGCCGCAGGCGGCGGCCTTGTTCAAGGCAAAGAAGGTCGACGCGGCGGTCACCTGGGAACCCGACCTGTCTGGCGCCGTCGCGGCCCGCGAGAACGACGCCCACGTGATGGTCAGCACGGTGTCGGCCACCAACGTCATCGCCGACACCCTGGTGGCTCGGCAGCAGGTCATCGACGAGGCCCCCAAAGCCATCAGCGACTTCGTGGCCGGCTGGTTCGACGCCATCGGGGTGATGAAAGAAGACCCCGAGGGCACCAACCGGCTGGTGGCCACCGAGCTGAAGCTCACCCCCGAAGACGTGTCAGGCATGCTGTCGGGCTTGAAGCTGACGGCCTTCGCCGACAACGCCATCTTCTTCGGGCTGTCGGGGCCGCGCGCCTCGTTCGACGCCCTGTTCAACGGCGCCTTCGTCATCTGGCGCAAGAAGGGCGTCATCACCAAGGTGGTCGACGCCAACGACTTCAAAGACGCGCGGTTCGTCTCGGCCCTCGCCAGTCAGTACAAGGACGAGAAGGTCGAAGAATCGTTCGCCTTCAAAGACAAACCCCAGGTGAAGGACCGCGCCATCGTCAACAAGAGCCTGTCGATTCACTTCACCACCGGCTCGGACGAGATCATGCCAGGCAGCTACTTCACCCTCGACTCCCTCGGCGACACCATGCTGGCCTTCGGCAACACGTACCTGCAGGTCGAAGGCAACACCGACAGCCGCGGCAACGAAGCGGTGAACAAGTCGTTGTCGCAGAAGCGGGCCGAGGCGGTGCAGGCCTACCTGGCGAAGAACTTCAACATCGAGGGCAAGCGCTTCGTCACGGTAGGCAAAGGCAGCGCGAACCCGGTCGCCAGCAATGACAATGAAGACGGCCGCGCGCTCAACCGGCGCACCGACATCAAGGTCGTGCTGAACGCGCAGGAGTGAGCGAGGAAGGGAAAACGCTCGTGGCGACGAAGAACCGGAAGCCCGCGGGCGAGGCGTGGTGGGCGCTGCGCACCACCCTGTCGCCCACCCGCGCGAGGCTGGTCTCAGGGGCGTCGATCGCGGTGCTGCTGCTCGTCTGGTGCGTGCTCTCGTACGTCGAGGTCACCCGCGACGGTGAGCTGCAGGCCCTGGTGCCCCACTTCTTCCTGCCGGCGCCGGATCAGGTGGTGAAGAGCCTGCTGTACCTGTTCTTCGAGAAGGACCTGTCATCGGCCATCGCCGTCAGCGGCCTGCGCATCGCCAAGGCCATCGGGTTGTCGTTGCTGGTGGCGCTGCCGCTGGGCATCGCGATGGGCTCGTTCGACCTCGTCAACCGGGTGTTCGAGCCGGTGGTGGCGCCGATGCGGTACCTGCCCATCACGGCCTTCATTCCCCTGCTCATCCTCTGGTTTGGCATCAACGAGTCGCAGAAGGTCGCCTTCCTCTTTCTGGGCACCGTGGTGTACCTGCTGCCCGCGGTGGTCGACGCGGTGCGGCTGGTGCCCGACGAGCTGGTGCAGACGGCCATCACTCTGGGCGCGACCCGGGCCCAGGTCATTCGCACCGTGCTCATCCCCGCGGCGCTGCCGGCCATCTTCGACGGCTTCCGGGTGATGAACGCCATCGCGTGGACCTACATCATCCTCGCCGAGCTGGTGAACCCGCAGAACGGCATCGGCTACATCCTGCGGTTGGCCGAGCAGCACCTCAAGCCCGAGTGGAGCTTCGCCGGCATCATCGTGGTGGGGGTGATCGGCATCGTGAGCGACGTGCTGATTCGCAGCCTCAACCGGGTGCTCTTTTCGTGGAGAGAAGCCGATGTCTGACGTGCCAGCGGGCGCGGCTGCGGTGCCCCCCAAGCTCGAGCTCGAGCACCTGTTCATGTCGTACACCGACCGCAAGGGCCGCACGGTGCAGGCGGTGCACGACGTCAGCTTGACCGTCGCCAACAAGCCTGAGGTGGGTGAGCTGGCGGTGTTCCTGGGCCCCTCGGGGTGCGGCAAGAGCACCCTGCTCAAGGCCGTCGCCGGGTTGATGCGGCCCGACGCCGGCACCGTGCGCATCGATGGGCAGCCCGTCGAAGGCCCGGGGCGCGACCGCGGCATGGTGTTTCAGAGCTACACCAGCTTTGCCTGGCGCACGGTGAGGCAGAACGTCGAGTATGGGCTCGAGCTGCAGGGCCTGGCCGAGGCCGAGCGCCGCGACCGCTCGTCGAAGCTCATCGAGCAGGTGGGCCTGAAGGACTTCGCCGAGGCGCTGCCCAAACAGCTCTCGGGCGGTATGAAGCAGCGCGTGGCCATCGCCCGCACGCTGGCCAACCAGCCCCGCGTCATCTTGATGGACGAGCCGTTCGGCGCGCTCGACCCGCAGACCCGCTGGGGCATGCAGGGGTTGATCCTCGACGTGCTGCGCACGCAGGACAACTCGGTGCTCTTCGTCACCCACGACGTCAGCGAGGCCGTCTACCTGGCCGACGTCATCTTCGTGCTCTCGCAGCGCCCGGCGAAGGTGCTGCAGCGCCTCGAGGTGCCGGCCTTTTCGTCACGCGAGCCCGCGGTGCGCCAGTCGGCCGAGTTCAAGCGGGTCGAGGCCGAGGTGCTCGACCTGCTGCACGCGCTGCACGTGCAGGGCAACTTGCGCGTCGGGCTGTGAGGCCTTCGAGCGGCGCGCGAGAAGCCGCGCGAAGTGTGGGAAGAAGCGGGGCACCTCATGGCTGAGCGCGACCCCGACAGGCCGAACTTTCTCAGGGCTGCGTTCCTCAACGTCTACAACCTGTCGTTGCTGGGCGGGGCCGGCGTGGCCGCCGCGGCGACGGGGCAGTGGTGGGTGGGCGCTGGCGCGCTGGCGCTCGAGGCGTTGTGGCTGGTGGTGGGCCCTGACCTGCGGCCCTTTCAGGCGGCGGTGAAGGACGCCGCCCGGCAAGAGCGCGAGCTGAAAGAGCAGGCCCGCGTCAACGGCCTCATGCGCGAGCTGACCGGCCGCGACTTCGAGCGCGCGCAGGCGCTGGGCACCTTGCGGGCCGCCATCGAGCGCGACATCGGCAACAACCCCAGCTTCAGCGCGGTGCTGCTGCGCACCGAGGTCGACAAGCTCAGCCAGCTGCACCAGAGCTTCATCAAGCTGGCCTCGGCCAGCCAGCAGAGCGAGGCGTACCTGGGCACCGTCTCGGAGCGGGAGCTCGAGCGACAGCTCGAGGCGCAGCAGGCCCTGGCGCGCAACCACTCCGACCCGGCGTTGATCGACCTGGCCAGGAAGAACGCCGAGGTGCTGCAGAAGCGGGTCGAGACGGTGCGCGACATTCGCGTCTTTCTGCAGCGGGCGCGCGGGCAGATGAACCTGATCGAGAACTCGATTCGCCTGCTGCGTGACCAGGCCCTCACCATGACCAGCCCGGACCAGCTGACCGAGCAGCTCGATGGGCTGCTCACCAGCGTCGAGGCCGTGTCCCAGAGCGTGAAGGACACGGACGCCATTCTCTCGCGCACCTTCGACGCGGTGGCGCCGATCACCGAGGGCAGCGCTCAACAGCCAGGGGACCGCTCGCGCACCCGCTCGTGAGGCCCAGGGCGCCTGCGACGCCCCCCCACAGCGTCACGGCTCGACGATGCTGAACTCGGTGCGGCGGTTCTCGGCCTTCCCTGACGACGTGGAGTTGCTGGCGATGGGTTTGGTCTCTCCGAAGCCCACCGCGTCCATGCGGCCGGGGTCGACGCCCAGCTTGATGAGGGCCGCCCGCACGGCGTCGGCGCGAGACTGGCTGAGCTTCATGTTCTTCACGTCATCGCCCACCGAGTCGGTGTGACCCTCGATGCGCACCTTCTTGATGGTGGGGTTGTCTTTCAGCGCCAGCCCGACCTCGCTGAGGATCTGCTTGCTCTCCGCGCCGATGATCTTCGCGCTGCCGGTGGCGAACTTGATCTGCTTCTTGATCTCGATGCGGTCCTTGGTGACCTGCACCAGCGAGTACTTCTTGGGGCAGCCCTTGTTCTCGGGCAACCCGGGCTGGCTCGGGCAGTCATCACGATCGTCGGGCACCCCGTCGGCGTCGTTGTCCAGGTCCGGACAGCCGTCTTCGTCCTGGAAGCCGTCTTTGTCTTCTGCCACCGAGGGGCAGGTGTCCTGCGCGTCTGGCAGGCCGTCGGCGTCGTTGTCGAGGTCTGGGCACCCGTCGTCGTCCTGGAAGCCGTCTTTGTCTTCGGGCTCATTGGGGCACTTGTCGCGCTCGTCGGCGATGCCGTCGCTGTCCTTGTCGGTCACCGGGCAGCCGACGTTCTGAATGGGCCCGGCCACGTCGGGGCACTTGTCGGCGCCGTCGACGACGCCATCGTTGTCGTTGTCGGCCTCGGGGCAGCCGTCTTCGTCTTGAAACTTGTCGTAGTCTTCCGGCTGATCGATGCACGAGTCCACCGGGTCGGGGAGGCCATCGCTGTCGCGATCTTTCGCAGCCTCGACCGGGCAACCGCGGTTCTCGGGGGGCCCTGGCAGCCGTGGGCAGCGGTCGTCGTTGTCGAGCACGCCGTCGGCGTCGGTGTCGGTCTCTTCGATCTTCACCACCAGCTGAGGCTGATCCTTCACCACCACCTGGCGGGGGGCGCAGTCGCGCGACAAGACGAGCGCCTTCTTCGACGAGGTCTCGGCGTCTTGAATGTGATCGTGCGCGCGGCTCGAGTTCCCCTGGTCCAGCTCTCCCAGCGCGAAGTCGAGGGTGGCCTCGGCGGCCGCGAGCTCCCGGGGCGCGCAGCGCATGGCGTTCGACCGTCGTGCCCGTTCGATGTCGCTCTTGATGATGTCGGCTGACGCGCGGATCTGCGCCGAGCTGAAGCACCCGGCGCTGGCCAGCGCGAGCAACGAAGCCCCCCGCCACGACCTCACTCGGGCCTCACCGTGGTGGCCCCCGAGGGCCCATCAGCGCGGCGCGCGTTCTTCTGCGCCCCGTTGCGCGCGCGGGTCGCGAAGTCCACTGCCTTCTTCGAGTAGTCGACCGCCTGCTCGAAGTCTGCGTAGCCCACCTCTTCCTTCGCCTTGTGCAGGTACAGGTTCGCGGCGGTCCACTCGTAGGGGGCCAGCCGCTCGGCCTGGGCGGTGCGCGCCGCCTCGAGCATGGCCTCGGCGTCGAGCAGGAAGCTGGTCGACTGAATGGGCCCGCACCCGAAGTTCGCGAGCAGCCCGACGACCAACATGGCGACTCGAGCCAGGCGCATTTGAAAAGACGCTCCCACGGTGGGACAAGGTGGTCAACGTTTTGGGCAGGTCCGGTTGCCGACGCGGCCCGATCGTCCCTACATTCGAGGCCTCATGGCTCACAGCAAGCTTCCAACTGGTTCCACGTCGTCTGCGCCCGGTGACCGCCCCCGCGCGCAGGTCGCCTACGAAGGCGAAGACGAGTTCAGCGCGATGTCGCTGGACCCCTCGCGAAAGAAGGGCCTCAAGCAGAAAGAAGCGCTGGCGCCGGGGGCTCCGGGGCAGCGTGACGAGGTGAAGGTCGACGAGCTGAAGTCCACCAACGAGTCCGGCATCATCGGGCTGTTCCGGAAGATCTTCGCCAGGTGAGCGCTCGAGAATCGTCATCGCCGGGGCGAATCGCGTCCTTCGAGCAGTTCTGGCCGTTCTACCTCGGAGAGCACCGGCTGCCCGCCACCCGGTGGATGCACTTCGTCGGCTCGTCCCTGTCGCTGGTGAACATCACCTTCGCGGTGATCACCCTGACCCCCTGGTATCTGCTCTCGGCGCTGCTGGCCGGGTACGGCTTCGCGTGGGTGAGCCACTTCTTCATCGAGAAGAACAAGCCTGCGTCGTTCAAGTACCCGCTGTGGTCGTTCCTCGCGGACTGGAAGATGTGGGCCTTCATCGTGACCGGCCGCATCGACGCAGAGGTGGGGCGCCTGCGCATCGGGGCGGCGCCCGAAGGGCTCTGAAGGGCCGGTCTGCTCTTCCGGCCTGGTGCACCGCGTGGTGGTGCACGCGTCAGAAGCGACCTGAGAGCGTCACCGAGCCTCCCGACGGTGACGGGGCGGCCGAGAGGGCGACGGCGTCGGCGGGGAAGAGGAAGACGCTGACCAGCCCGGCGATGGCGGCCCCGGCCCCGACGCCGATGAGGCTCAAGGCGAGGGTCTGATTGAAGTCGACCCGGGTGATGGCGTTCAGCGCTTCGCGGTGGCCGGGCTCGCTGGGCTCGGGCAGCTTTCCATTGGCTTGTCGAAGCGACGCCAGCAGCAGCCGATCAGCGCCACCCAGCGCGAAGACGACGCCGCCGGCGATGCCCACCGCTGCCCCCACCCCCAGCCCGACGAAGGACACCACTCGAGCAGTCGACGCGCGCGGGCTGGGCCCCTGCGCTGGCGGTTGCACTGGCGCTGAGACCTCTCCCGCCGCCGGGGTCGACGCCACGGTCGGCGAAGGAGCCAGCGCGGGCGCGGTGGGGTTCGTCACCACCGTCGACGGGAGTGCCATCGGCTCGACCGGCGCGAGGATGATGGAGCTGCCCTGCCCCGTCAGCACGAACGTCGCCAGCGCGGCATAGGCGGGCTTGCCGCGGGACGGCGCCTGCACGCGGCCTTCACGCACCATCGAGCCGGTGCGGATCTCGTAGCGTGAGGCGACGAACTGCCCCGGCGCGCCTTTCGATCCTTCGAAGCGCACCAGCAGCAGGTCATCGGCGGTGACGGTGTTGGCGAGCTTGAGCGCCGCCACCTCGGCGGCCTTGTCCTTCGCCGCGATGCACAGCGGAGCCTGCGTGGCGAGCGCGCCTTCAGCGCCGAGATCGATCTGCACCACGCCTTCTCGCGGCACGGTGACCACCCGCAGGTACGACACCTGATCATTCAGCCGCGCCAACAGGCGATAGGCGAACGGCGCCAGCTCGAGCTTCAGCGGCGTCACCCCCATCACGCGGCCCTCGAGCAGCACCTGCGCGCCCGGCGGCGATGACTGCACCTGCAGCGAGGCCTTCTTCTGGCGAGTCAGCTCGCGGCGCAGGGCGTCGAACTGCTGAATCACGCCGGGCGTGAACTCATCGGGGTTGAGCTTGAACGCGGGCTCGACGCGCAGCACCCGGCGAAACGACTCGAGCCCGTCGGCCTTCTTTCCCAGGGCCAGCGCGGCGACCCCCTGCAGCACCAGCGCTTGCGACCTCACCGCCCAGGGCTCGCCGGCGATGGGCGCGCGCTCGAGTTCGGTCAAGGCTTGCCTGACCAGGTCGAGGGACCGGTCGGTCTGCCCGTTGTAGAAGAGGGTTCGCGCGGACTCGACCTGCCGCTGCACGTCGTCGAGGCTGCGGGTGGGCCTGGGGCGCACGATGTCGAGCACCACGTCGGCGTCGTACAGGTCACCCTTCAGCGGGCCCTTGAGCGCCGCCTGAAAATCGGTCAACCCGGTGACCAGCTCGACGCTCTGGCAGTCGCCGGTTCCGACCACCAGGGTCCTGGGAGCGGCCGAGGCCACTCCCGCCAGCAGCAGCAGTCCGCACGAGCGCTCGAGCATCGCCACGTTGTCCCCTCCGGAAGGGCTGGGGTTTACAAGGGTCGCGGCCCGATCGCTACGATGCCCGACGGTTGAATACGGGCAGGGTGGGCGGTTGAGGCTAGAGTCCCGGCCTGCTCGCGATGCTCGCCTCGGGAACCCTCATCGGTCGCTACGTGGTGAAGCGACGCCTCGCTGAGGGTGGCATGGCCGAGGTGTACCTCGCGCAGGCGGTCGGCCCCGAGGGCTTCGCCAAAGACGTGGTCATCAAGGTGGTGCGCAGCTTCCTGGCGAGCGACCAGCAGTTCATCGACATGTTCATCAACGAGGCGCGCCTGTCATCGCGCCTCAACCACGCCAACGTGGTGCAGATCTTCGACTTCGGCAAACACGAGCAGTCGTACTTCATCGCCATGGAGTACGTGCGCGGCACCTCGTTGTACGACCTGCGCGCCAGGTGTCGCGATCGGGGAGTGCCCTTCCCGCCCACGCTGGTGGCCGAGATCGGCGCGCAGGTGGCGAGGGGCCTTGGCTACGCGCACGGGCTGTCTGAGAAGGGCAAGCCGCTGAACATCGTGCACCGCGACGTGACCCCGCACAACGTGCTGCTCTCGTTCGACGGGGCGGTGAAGCTCACCGACTTCGGCATCGCCAAGGCGTCGACGACGCATACGGCGCCGGGCATCTTGAAGGGAAAGTTCGCGTACATGGCGCCCGAGCAGGCGCGGGGCGAGCCGGTCGACGCCCGCACCGACCTCTTCGCGCTGGGCATCGTGTTGTGGGAAATGCTCACCGGCGGGCGCCTCTTCGATGGCGACACCGAGTTGGCGGTGCTGCGGGCGGTGCAAGAGAGCCTGATCGCCCCTCCCAATCGCCTCAACGCCGACGTGCCGCAGGACCTGTCGGACATCATCGTCAAGGCGCTGTCCCGGCCGCCGGCCAGCCGCTACCAGACGGCCTTCGAGATGGACAAGGCGCTGGCGACCTTCGTGTTGCGCGCCGCTCGCTCGGTGGAAGACACCTCGGTCCCGCTGTTTCTGCAGCAGGTGTACCGCGACGAGCTCGAGCGCGAGACCGAAGAGCATGAGCGGCCCGCGACTCCTCTGGGCGTGCCGGCCATTCAGCGGGGCCTGGTGCCGCAGGCCAACTCGTTCGGCCTCGGAGACACCCTGGCGGTCGACCGTTCCACCGAGCTGGCCCAGGGCCGACCGAGGACCGAGGCGATGGCGGCGACGCCGTCGAAGCGCCCGGTGCCCGACAGCACCCTGCCCCTGCGCGGGCCGGCTCGAACCGAGCAGATGATGGCCGCGACGTCGGAGCCGCCACCGCGCACCGAGCAGCCGCAGGCGCCCAGGCAGTCCAGGCCCCTGCCCGTTTCAGACGGGCTGCGCGGCCCAACCGATCTGGTGCCCCAGCTGAAGCTGCGCCCCGAGCCAGCCGCGAGCACGCCCCAGAGGCCTGGCAGCGACAGCGGCACCATTCGGGTCAGCGAGTCGATGAAGCTCGAGGTCGTGGAGAGGGGGGCCGCGCTCAGACGCGCCGAGCCCAACGAGCCGCTGACCGACCCGCGCGTGGCGGCGGCGCCGAGCGCAGAGGCGTTCCAGCCGACGGTGCTGAAGCCACGGGCGCTGACCCTCGACCTGAAGCCCGAGCCGTCGAACACCACGCCGGCCGAGCCTGAGCCGGTGAAGCGGTCTGCGGCGGTGCTGATGGGCAGCGTGGCAGCGGCGGTGGTGGTCTTCGGTGGCGTGGGGTACGCGCTGCTCGGTCGGGGTGGCTCACCGGCTGCGCAGCCCGACGTCGAGGTGGTGAAGACGACCGCCGTCGGGCCCGAACCGATTCCTGCGCCGAAGGCCCTGATGCCGGTGCCCATCGCGGTCGAGCCTCAGGCGAGCGGTGACGCCGGGGCGCTTCAGGCTGGGGGGCTTCAGGTCGTGCCGGGCCCGGGGGTGGACGAGGTGAAGCCAGCCGCTGCGACGAATGAGGCCGCTGCTCCCGAGCAGAAGCCGGTCGCCCCGGCCATTCGCTTCGGCATGGTGGCCGTCAAGGCGGTGCCCTTCGCCGAGGTGCTGATCGACGGGAAGAAGTTCAGCGAGGTGCAGGGGACCGGCAAGGTGCGGGTGCCGTTCGGCGCGCACCGCCTGACGCTGCGCCACCCCAAGCGGTCCGAGAGCTTCGAGCTGGTGATCGACGGCAAGTCGACCCCTGAGATCAGCTTCTCGGCCAGCGGGAACTGAAGGTGGTGGGGATGGCCGCGCAGGGTCAGCACCGGGGTCTTCGGGGACCGGGATGGAATTCGAGGGTGGCTTAAGGGGCGGGCTTCAACCGCCGAAGGTCGTTTCGGGTCATCGGCCCCCGCAGCCAGCACAACGTGGTGCGTGCATTGAGGAGCAACAGATCCTCAGGCCGTTGCACCGCGCGCAGCATGAACCAGCGCGGCGCGAGCACCTTGAGGCGGTCTGCCACGAAGGGAGCGTTTCCAAGCGCCATCGCCTCGACGACCCGTTCCCGGTGCCCTGGGTCGCCATCTCGTTGACGGCGGTGTGGCCCTTCTGCAGTCAGGTCGTCGTCGTTCTGGACCACTCCTCGAGGGGGCCGATCGCGAGGGGATCTTCAAGGGGTGGCGTTGATGGTCGAGGTTTGAGACCCATTACGAGCGCCGGGAGGCGCCGATCTTCGACGTTGAGCATTCCGCCGTCTCTCTGCAAGCTGGTCGAACCAAGTTGTCCGGCCATGATGCATCGTCTCAATCAGTCACCTTGAAAATCGCTTCAAGCCAGCGTTTGGTATTGACCAGGGCCGGCGACTCGAAGTTCAAGAGTTCATCAGAGACCGTTGATGCCAGGTGCTTTCCTGGCATCTTCTGCCATGCCAACCATGTTGCAATCTCAGCCTTCTTGAGGTGCAGGTCTCTACTAAATAAGACTGTCGAGACCTTCCCGACAGCTTCGCATGCCTCTCGCAGAAGCGTCTGCTGAACCCCATCAGCAACACACCCGAAGAGGAAGTGCTCGAGCATTCCGTCGGATCCTGTATCAGGCAGGATCCACAGACCCGCTGGACGAAGCCCGTCGTTACTACGAAAGACCAGTCCGTCTCCCACTCTCGTTGGATTCGCATACCCAAACTCAGACAATAGAGAACTGTATTCTGCAAACACAGTTCGATAACCTCTGCCGTTCGAATGGGCGTAGTCTGCGTCAACGATGATGGCGAGCGACTCAACGGCCCCGTCAGCCATCTGCATCAAGGTGAGACGGGTCGCGCTGAGTGCGTTGGGCCAGCCGTCGCCGCCAACGGCTGCCGCTTTGCTTGGAGGCAATGCCTTGACCCTTCGTATTCCGAATTTCGAGAGAAGTTGACCAACGAAAGCGGCATCGCGCTCGCCCTCTGTGACGATGAGCCTCTGGTTCACGAGTTATCGGACCTCCGCCTCTGATTGAGTCAAGGCCGAGAGTTGTTCAACATTGAATGCCGTAGCAATGATCCGGCCTCTGTCGCTGTCTCGAACACTCCGGCCCAGTCGCAAGAGGATACTGTCGGGGGCAAGCTCAGCTGCCGAGCTTCTGAAGGCTTCAATGCAGTCCCAACTGTGAGTTGCGGCGAAAACTTGAATGCTGTGACGTGCCGCAACGGAGAACACGAGCCGCCAGACCTTCTCCTGTACCGAATAGTGAAGACCATTCTCGAACTCGTCGATCAAGAATACTCCTCCAGCCGCTGGGAACATGCAGAGGAGAAGTTGCAGAACACGGAGCATTCCGTCGCCCATGCTGCTGAGTGCCACGGGTGAGGAAGCGCCACGAACCTTGATTACTGGAAATCGGTTTGCGGAATCAGTTTTCGAGCCCAGGAGTCGCGAACGTTGGATAAATGCGAGGGCCTCAACTTCCGGTTCGATAATCCGAAGTGCCTCGAGCACCAACTCTGCTTCTGGTCTCAACGCTATCTGATCCCACAGTTCAGCCAGCTGGTCTTCAGCAACGAATTCCGTTGGAACAAGGCCGATCGGGATGATGTTTTGCTCGGGCAGGACGGACTGCCTCGTGTGCCGACATCAAGTCCGTCCTCATCGTGCTCGGCCAAGATTCGCCTGAGACAGTCGCGAGAGCTTCGGGCCGCGAGAAGACGGAGGGCCTCAAGCAATGTGCTCTTGCCTGAGTTGTTCCGTCCCACGATGAGGTTCACACGGCCCAACCTCGCCACTGTCAACTCGTCGAGTGCGCGGTATCCATGAATTCTAAGAGAGGAAAGCAACATTGGGTCAGTCAACGATGCGAATCGACTTCGCGCAAGAATCCGCTCGGTTCTCAAGAGTCGTGCGGACGGATCGAGGCCGGCGGTCGCTCGCTGCCCGAACCCCGTCGGTGTTTTCGGTTGCCCCGAAGCTCCAGGTGCTCGGCCTGTCACGAGGCGGGCAGCGACCTGGTGGGAAGCCATGGAATCTCACCTTTCCCCGGGCCCCTCCACGGCGGCCTTGCGCTGATACGACTCGACGGCGAGTCGGTGGCGAGCGTCGAGTCTTTGTCACTGAGATCGGACATCACGGTGGCCGACCTCAGCCCCACGGGTGAGTGGCTTGCCGTGACGTCCCAGTGCCCGTGGGTCGCGGCCGCTCGCATCGCCATCGACCCGATGACGCCAGGCCGCTTCGCCGTGCTCTTCGAACAGACCCTCGGACGCGGCAGTGGCTGCGCCACCCTCACGCGCGGGGCCGAGGAGCGTCTGTTCTTTGAGCGCCCCCCGGCCGAGATCGCGCGGTAGGGTTCCGCGCCTCAACGACGAGGGAGGGACACATGGCAGCCAGGAAGGTCATGGTGGCGAAACCCCAGGCGACGAAGATCGACCTCGCGGGCTTCATCAACACCCTGAGCTCGAGCACCGATGCCTCTCGCATGCAGAAGGTGACGAAGATGCTGCGGGCCGACCGGTTTCAGCTCTTCTCGGACGTGTCCGACGACCACGTCACCGGCGTGGTGAAGAGCCAGACCGACTCCGAGCTCGTCTACGCCTGCCGCCTCGACAAAGACGGCGGCTTCTTCTGCTGTACGCAGAACCTCGCGCACTGCGGCGGGCTGCGTGGCGCGCTCTGCAAACACCTGCTCGTGCTGATCATCGGCCTCGCCCAGTCCGGTCAACTCGACGCCGCGACCGCCCACCGCTGGAGCGCCGCGAGCCGCAAGAACAAGCCGGCGCTCGACTCCGACGCCGCCACCGCCACCTTCGTCCGGTACAAGGGCGCGCAGGCCGGCGAGGTCGACTGGCGCCCGACCGAGACCATTCCCGAAGACTTCTACGCGCTCTGAGGCGCATGCGAGCCGAGCACGCAGAAGTGGCTGCCACGCTCCTCGCCCTCAACTCGTGCCTCGAGGATCTCGTGGTCCGCGGGCTGCGTTCGGCCGGGGGTGACGACGTGCGACAGCTCGACCAGCTGGCCCAGTCGTTTCGCCGGGCGCAGGCGAACTACCTCGCCGACCTGCTCGAAGGGCTGGTTCGACAGACGCGGGAAGGCACGCCGGACCCGAAGTGGCTGCTCCGCACCCAGACCGCCGCACGGGTCTTCGAGCGCGTGCTCTCGATCGAAGCGGCCGCCGAAGCCCTGGGCGGCCCGGTGCCGAGCCCCGACGCCGCGCCAGCCAGACCCGGCGTGCCAGGTGACGATCGCACCGGCCTCGTGCCCGTGCTGCGCGAGCTGGGCGACGTCGTCGAGGGCCTCGTGGCGTCGGGCCTCACCACCGCTTCGAAGGCCACCCGCGAGAAGGTCGACGCCAGCGCGAAGGAAGCGGCGCGGGCGAAGCTCGGTCGTCTCTCGGCGTCACTGCGCTACGTGAACGACGAGCTGGGCCGGTTCCTCTCAGAGAGCCCGCACTTCTCGGCGCGCCGCCTGGCGTTCTTCCTCAATCGCGTCTGGCTCATCGCGCGTGGGCTCGAAGACGCCATCAGCGAGAAGGACGAGAAGGCGCTCGCCCGGCTGCTCTGGCAATCGACGCCCACGCCCGTCAAGGCGCTCGAGGTGGTGACCCTCGGCGTGCAGAAGCGCGCGCTGCTCGATGGCTCGGCGTCGTTCGACTTCCGCTTCCGCGTGGTGGACGGAACCGCACAGGTCCCGACGGGAACGAAGCTGGTCTGGTCGACGGTCTTCGCCGGGAAGAAGAACGTGCCGGCCGAGGCGTTCCTGCACCTGCCGCAGGCGCAGAAGTTCACGCCGAAGCTGCTCCTCGACCCGGTGCGCGTGAAGGTGACCGAGGCCGCCGTGTCGCTCGACGACGCCGGAGGTGGCCGGCTGCTGCTCGGCCCGCAGTCGACGGGCATCGCCCAGAAGCCGTTCACGGACTGGCGCCCCTTCGCGACGTGGGACCCCTCCCCTGCCGTCGCGCGGCTCGCGCGCCATCAGGTGACGCCGCTCGATCTCGAGGTCGAGCTGCAGGAAGAGATCGTGCTCGCCGACTACGAGCTGGGCGCGCCGGCGCCACACCCGAACCGACCCGAGCTGCAGGTTCTTTCGCTCACCGCCGACGAGCGAACGTTCGACGCCACCGTCAGCAGCGGGCCTGAAGGCGAGGCGCTGCTCGCGGCGCTCAAGGGCCTGCGAAAGAAGAAGCCCGCCGACCGACCGCCGCTCTACGGCCTGCTCCACTACGACTTCTGCCGGCTCGTGTTCACGCCGCTCTCGACGCTCGACGACGCGGGCCCGACCCACCTCATGATCTCGAGCGACCGAATCGATCTCGCGTCGCTCATGAAGACCCTCGACTTCACCACCTGAAGGAACCCCGCCACCATGGCCAAAGACAGTCCCGCAAAGAGTGACTCGAAGCGCGAGGCCCTGAAGGAGCCCGCCGAGGTCCAGTACGCCGCGCAGCTCGAGGCGCTGAAGCAGAACGACAAAGACCCACCGCCCAGCGCGTGGAAACTGTCTCCCCGTTCGGTGCTGGCCTACCTCGTCGGCGCCAGCAAACCGCTCAAGGCCACCATCGGCGGCAAGAGCCTCGAGGTGCCCATCACCCGCAAGTTCTTCGGCGACGACGCGATCATCGAGCGCGCGATCGTCACCCTGGCCAGCGAACGGGCGCTGCTGCTCGTCGGCGAGCCGGGCACCGGCAAGAGCTGGGTCTCCGAGCACCTCGCGGCAGCCATCAGCGGGTGCTCCACGCTCACCATTCAGGGCACCGCCGGCACCACCGAAGAACACCTCAAGTACTCGTGGAACGTCGCGCGCGTCATCGCCGAAGGCCCGACCCCGCAGAACCTCATTCCCTCACCGACGCTGATCGCGATGAAGACCGGCGGGTTGCTGCGCTTCGAGGAAATCACCCGCTGCGTGCCCGACGTGCAGGACGCGCTGGTGTCGATTCTCTCGGACAAGAACCTCGTCGTGCCCGAGCTGCCTGACGCGAACGTCATCTTCGCGAAGCCGGGGTTCAACATCATCGCCACCGCCAACTCGCGCGATCAGGGTGTCAATGAATTGTCGGCAGCCCTCAAGCGACGCTTCAACTACATCCACATTCCGGTCGTGGGTGATCAGAAGACCGAGATGGCCATCGTGCGCGACCGCTCGAAGGAGCTGCTCGAGCGGTACCAGATTCCCGCGAAGCTCGAAGAGCCGGTGCTGTCGGTGCTGGCCACCGTGTTCCGCGAGATGCGGCAGGGCACCACCAGCGACGGCGTGACGTTTCAGAAACCGTCGACGACGTTGTCCACGGCCGAGGCCATCGGCGTCGCCCTCGATTCGGCGATTCACGCTCGCTACTTCGGAGACGGAACCATCGGCGTCGAGGACGTCGCCAGAAATCTGGTCGGCTCGGTGGTGAAGGAAGATCTCGAAGACCTCAAGGTGCTCAAGGAATACCTCTCGGTGGTGGCCAGGAAGCGCGGCGCGAAAGACGCCTCGTGGAAGTCGTTTCATGACGCGGCGATGAAGGCGGTGGCGAGCGCGTCATGACGAAACGGGCAGCGCCGAAGCTCGACATCGACGAGGTGAAGCGGCGCGCCGACGCAGTGCTGGCCGAGCCGTTGTACTGGTTTCCGGTTCGACATCACTCGCCTGCGGCGGCCAGACATCTGCGCCAGGCGATGCGTGAACGCCGCCCGAAGCTGGTGCTGATCGAGGGCCCCTCGCACGCCAACGAGCTCATTCGTCATGTCGTCGACGCGAAGACCAGGCCGCCGGTCGCGCTGTACTCGAGCTTTCGCGACAACTCGAACGTGCTGGGGCTCGCCGGTATCGCGAGCGCCGCTCCCGATATTCCGCCGCGCTTCCCTGTCTGGTACCCGTTGATGGCGTACTCACCCGAGTACGTCGCCATGAAGGAAGCCGCTGCGCTCGGCGCCGAAACCGCCTTCATCGACCTGCCGCACTTCGCGCGAATCGACGGCGACTTCTACCGGACGCGGGCCTCGCTCGAGCACGAGGTGCCGGACGGAACAGATTCCGAAGACGACGAGCCCCAGCACGTCGAGGAGGACGACGACTCGGACGACGCGGTCACCACGCCACAGAGCTGGGAGACGCACGTTCTCGAGAGCGACTTCTACCGCACCATGGCGAGGGTCGCGGGCTACCGCACGTGGGACGAAGCCTGGGACGCGCTGTTCGAGGTCGGCCGCCTCCACGCGACGCCAGACGATTTCCGTCGTGACCTTGCCCTGTTCTGCGCCGCCACGCGCGCGACGGCCTCACCCGAGCGGCTCGAGGCCGACGGCACGCTGGCCCGCGAGCGCTTCATGCTTCGCGCGATTCGGCAGCAGCTCGCGGCGCACAACCTCGGCCCCCAGGACGCGATGGTGGTGTGCGGTGGGTTTCATCTCTTTCTCGACCGCGACGACGAGACGCCGCCGCCCGAGACGCCGAAGGGCACGGTGACGTCCACCGTCGTTCCGTACTCGTCGTCGCGCATCTCGGAGCTGTCGGGCTACGGCGCCGGCAATCGCGCCCCCCGCTTCTACCAATCACTCTGGGATTGCCTCGACGACGAAGAGCCGTGGGTGAGCGCGATGGTCGAGCATGTCACCTTCGTGCTCGCGAAGGGCCGTCACGATGGCGAGCCGCTGTCGTCGGCCGACGCGATCTCGGTCACCCAGCACGCCCGCCTGCTCGCGTCGCTGCGGGGCCGCTCGGCGCCAATCCTCGACGACGTGCGTGACGCGCTCGTCTCGTGCTGCATCAAGGGCCGCCCCGACGAAGAAGGGCGCGGCCTGCTCAAGGCGATGGCGGCAGCAGAGGTCGGCACGGCGATCGGCCGGGTGACGCCGGCCATGGGGCGGTTGCCGATTCTTCACGACTTCGAAGCGCAGCTCTCTGAGCTCGAGCTCGGCGAGGTGATGGGCAACGAGCAGCGGCTGACGTTGACGCTCGATCTCCGTGACGGGCTCGGCGCACGGCGCTCGGCCTTCCTTCACCGGTTGCTCAAGCTCGACGTTCCCCTCGGCGCCCTCGACGGTGGACCGACCGGTGACGGCGCGACCCTGTTCCGTGAGAAGTGGCGGCTCGTCTGGTCACCGAAGCTCGAGTCAGAGCTCATCGAGAAGAACCTCTACGGTGATTCCATCGAGGCCGCGGCGATGGCGAAGCTCGAAGAAGACGTCGCCCGGGAACAGCGTCACGCCGGCGCGACGTGTGGCCGTCTGCGCGAGTCGGTCACCATGCAGCTGCCGCACCTCATGCAGAAGCTCGAAGGGCCGGCAGGGCTCGCCATCGACGAAGACAGGCACTTTGGCTCGCAGTGTGACGCGCTCGTGCACCTGCTCGTGCTCAATCGACTCTCGGTGCAGAAGAACCTCGGTCGTCACGCCATCGCCACGCTGGCCACCCGGGCCTTTGCGCGCGCCTGCCTCGCCATCGGTGAGCTCGGCGCCATTCCCGTCGACCAGCAGGAGCCCACCATCGCCCACCTGAAGTCGCTCGCCGAGGCGGTGCTGAGCGACGAGCTGGCCTTCGACCACGCGTTGTTCGTCGACAGCGTCAAGGCTGCGGCGCTGGCGGCCGAGGTTCCCTTCATGCAGGGCGCGTTCGCGGGCCTGCTCGCCGAGCTGCGCGTACTCGACCCCGCCGATCTCGCCGCGCGCGTCGCGGCGTACGCCACCTCACACCCCACGAAGCTGGTGATGGCCGGCGAGTTCCTCGACGGAGCCTTCGCCGTCTCGAAGACGTCGCTGCTGCTCGGCGCCGAGTCGCTGGTGGGCGCCATCGACGAGCTGCTCAAAGCGGCGCCCTGGCAGGAGTTCATGACGCTGCTCCCCCGCGTGCGGCGCGCGTTCGAGCGGCTGCACGAACGGCAACGGCTCTCTTTCGCCGACAGGGTCGCTACCCGCTATGGCCTGGCCGACGTCGAACAGGTCACCGGGCTCGAGGCCTCGTCTGCCGAGGCTGCCGCGTCCATGGCGGCCATCGACGCGAAGGTGGCCGCCATCATGAAGGCGTGGACGTTCTGATGGCTGCCAGGAAACCCAAGCCCTCGCCGAAGCCCGCCGCGCGTGACGTCAGGGAAGAGGACCGCGAGTGGGTCAGCCGCTGGCGGCTGGTGCTGGGCAAGACGGCTGAAGAGAAGGGGCTCTCGGCCTCGACGGCGCAGTCCCTCGAGGCGCTGGGCGCCATCGACTTCGTCTTCGAAGGCGACCAGAAGGGAGGAGGCCGCGGCGACTCCGCGTTGACGGTCCCGACGTGGATCGACGCAGTTTCAGAGCTCTTCCCCAGACAAGCGAAAGAGGTGCTCGAGCGCGAGCTCATCTCACGCCGTGGCATCAGCCAGCTGCTCGATCACCCGAAGCTGCTCGAGAAGGTCGAGCCCAACGTCGAGCTCGTGAAGACCCTGCTGACCCACAAAGATCTGCTCGACCCCCGCGCGCGGGCGCTGGCCCGGAAGATCATCGACCAGGTCGTGCAGCAGTTGAAGAAGCAGCTCGAGGTGAACATCGAGCAGGCCATCATCGGCGCCCTCCGCAAAGACCGGCACTCGCCCCGGCGGGTCTTTCGCAACCTCGACCTCAAGCGCACGCTGCGGCGCAACCTCGGGAACTGGGACGAAGAGCGCCGCCTGCTGCTGGTCGATCGGCTCTTCTACTTCGCCGCCGAACGCAACAAGCGGCCATGGCACATCATCGTGTGTGTCGATCAGTCGGGCTCGATGCTCGACTCAGCCATCTTCTCGGCGGTGATGGCCTCGATCTTCGCCGAGCTTCCGGCCGTGAAGACGTCGCTGGTGCTCTTCGACACCAACGTGGTCGATCTGTCCGACCAGGTCGGCTCGCCCGTCGATGTGCTGCTCAAGGTGCAGCTGGGCGGGGGAACCGACATCACCCAGGCGCTTCAGTATTGCGCCACCCTCGTCACCGAACCCCAACGCAGCATCGTGGTGCTCATCACCGACTTCTTCGAAGGCCGCGACGATCACGATCTCGTCGACCAGGTGCGCGGCATGTCGGACGCCGGCGTGCGCATGGTTGGCCTGGGAGCGCTCGGCTACGACGCCCGGCCTGAATACAACAAAGCCACCGCGGGAAAATGTCGCAAAGTCGGTATGGATATTCTGGTCTGCACACCAGAGCGACTCGCCGAAGCGATGGCAGAGATCATTCGCGGTTGAAAAAAACGGAGGGGTGATGGCCGCAGGAAAGAAGAAGAAGACGGCTGCTGTGAAGCCATTCGCTGGCAAGCGGTTCAGCTTCTTCGGCGAGTTCGCTGTCTGGCCGGGCTACCACGGCCGCTCGCCAGCAGACCTCGCGAAGCACCTCGGCGCGTCGCTGGCAGCTGAGCTCGATGCCTCCGTTGACGTGGTGGTCTTCGGAGATCTTCGCGGCACGGGCCGAGCCGCGGCGAAGAAGAAGGCCGAACGCCTCGTCGCGGCGGCGAAGGCGAAGAAGTCGAGACGAAGGCTCGAGGTGCTCGACGAGGGCGCGTTCCGCGAGCTGGTGCGCGCCGATCTGAAGAAGAAGCGCTTCGCCTTCATCGGAGGCTTCGATTGCAGCCCCGAGGGCACCGGCATGCTCGAGGCCATGGTGAAGACGGCTGGCGGTGTCACGGCTCCCGTCGATGACCAACTCGATTACCTGATCGTCGGCAACCGCAGAGGGCCCTCGAAGGTGGCCACGCAGAACCAGGCCAGCCGCCTCAACGACGAGGGCGCCTCGATCACCTTCCTCGACGAGACCTCGTTCCTCGAGCTGGTGCGCGTCGATCAGCCGAAGAAGGCCTCTGGCGGAGCACTCGACTTCCCCGCCTTCATCAGCCGGCTCTACGGCCACGTCGACGAAGGAAAGCTCGGGCGCGCGCTCGACATGCTCAGACAGGACCGGTTCAAGCTCTTCAGCCATCTCGACGATCGTCGCGTCGTGGGCATCGTCCGAAGCCAATCGGGCTCGGGCAGCGTGTACGCGAGCTGGCTCTCGGCTGATGGACGGTACGGGTGTTGTCAGCCCGACCTCTCGGACTGCATGGGGCTTCAGGGCGCCGTGTGCAAACACCTGCTGGTGCTCGTGGTGGGCCTCGCGCGCACGCAGCAACTCCCCGTGGACCGGGCCCTCGAGTGGGTGCGAGGTGCCCAGGGCAAAGGCCCCCGGCGGGACAGCGAGCTGTGCGCCGAGACGTTCATCCAGTTCAAGGGCGCCGAAGCGGGCACCGTGGACTGGCGGCCGACCGAGACGGTGCCTGAAGACTTCTACGCGATCTGACCTGAGCGGAATGCGACCGAGGGAGCAGGGCCGACAACAGCGGTGAAAGAAAGCCTGCGAGGTGGTCGTGATTCTGGGCCGGCTTTGAAGCCGGGCGGCTCCGGCGGTATGACCAGCAGTATGACGAAGCTCAAGATTGCAGTCAGCCTCCCAGAGGGGCTGGTGCGGGGCGCTCGCAGAGCCATTCGCCGTGGGGCGGCTTCCTCGATGAGCGCCTACGTGAGCGCCGCGCTCGAGCAGAAGTCGAAGCTCGATGACCTCGAGGCCATGTTGAACGACGCGCTTGCCGAGTCGGGCGGGCCTCTCACTGCCAAAGAGCGCAGGGCCGCAGACCGGGCGCTGCGGCTCGGCAGCGGCGTGAGGCGCACACCTCGATGAAGGGCCTGGTGTTCGATGCCGGGGCGCTGATTGCTCTCGAGCGCGGCGACCGTCGGGTCGTCTCGCTCGTGCAACGGGCGCTCGCTGAACGAGCCGCGATCGCGGTGCCGGCGGGGGTCGTCGGGCAAGCGTGGCGTGATGGCAGCAGGCAGGTTCGGCTGGTTCGATTCCTGGGCGTTCAGAGCGCCTCTCTCGCGGTGAGCGCGACCTGCGAGGACTTCTCTGCGATCTGAACTGAGCGGAATGCGACCGAGGGCCACGACGGAAGCTCACCTCACCTGTTCGGTGCTGTTCCGTTTCAATCAGAGCCGCTGCCAGCGGGGCGTGACGCGGGCGTTCACCAGGGGCGGCTCGATGGCGATCACGTACTGGGCGCGGCGATTGCGGCCTTCGTCGGTCTCGTCGCCAGTCGCCACCAGCAGCGCCTCTTCGCCGAAGCCCTCGTACGAGATGGGAATGGTGACGCCCTTCTTGCGGAAGAACTGCGCGATGGCGCGAGCGCGGTTGAGCGACAACGAGCGGTTGCTGGCGGTGGGCCCGACGGTGTCGGTGTGGCCGGCGACGAAGAGCGTGACGGCGGCGAACCGCCCGAAGCGGTTGATCGCGTCGACGATCTTCACCACCGCCTCGTCGAGCTTCTGCTGCTCGTCGACCTTCACGTCCCACTTCCCCGAGTCGAAGGTGACGTCTTCGTGGGGGATCTCGAAGCTCCAGGGGAAGAACTCGACGCCCACGTACGAGCCGACGGGGTCGAACGCGGTCACCGAGATCTTCAGCGGCCGGCCCTTCGCTTCGGGCCAGGTCACGGTCAGCGGCGTGCCGGGGGCCTCGTTGGCGAAGGGCACCTCACCATCGAAGGCGAGCTCTCCGGTGTCCATCAGCACCTTCAGCACCGCCTTCTCGGCGGGGTTGCTCAAGCGGAAGGTGACCGACCGACGGGTGAGATCGACGTCGCGGTCCTTGTCGACCAGCAGCTTGAGCGGCTCGGCCACCACCGTCTCGAACTCGAGGGGAATGCTGCCGGTGGTGGCGTTGGGGAAGTTCACGGTCAGCTCGCCCTTCCAGGTGAAGCGCCCGACCGGCTGCGTGAACTCGAGGCGGCGGGTGACTCCGGGCTTGCCCCCGCCCTTCCATTCGAAGGGCGCGCCATCGCTGCGGGTGAGGTTGAGCGCGAAGCCGGCGATGGGCTCGCGAATGGCCACCTGCACGGTCGGCGCGCCGCGGCCCTTCATCACCTTCATGTTGGACAACGAGACGTCGATGGCGTCAGCGACGGCGGGCGAGGCGAGCAGCAGCATCGCGAGCCAGCAGGGTCGGAGCATGACTGGGCGGTGTAGCCCGTCACGGCCGCCGCGTCTGCGGCAGCGCCACCCGCGTCACCTTGCGCAGCGCCTTGTTGCTGAAGTTCAGCTCTCCGCGGGCCAGCAGGTCCTTCTCGTTGGCCCAGATCAGCTCTTGCGAGAACGGCTCGTACAGCTGGAAGGCGCGGTTCGCACCCGAGGTCGACAGCTGCAGCATCACCACGAACCGCAAGGCCCGCGTCTGCAGCGAGCCCACCACACACGGCACCGGCACTCCGCGGCTCAACGCCGTCGCGGCCTGCGGCAACAGGGCTTCCATGGTCAACCCGCCGGGCACGTCGACCTCGTACTCGCGCCAGCTGATCGACAGCCCGCGGGTCGCCTCGGTGAGCAGATCGTCGAAGATGCGTGAGCCGGTGGAAGGGACCAGGCTGGGGCTGAGCCCGCTGTTGGGCGGCCTGCTCACCGCAGCCGCGGGCTGGCGCGAGGGACGGGCGTCGACGGACTCGGCCGAGAAGCCGGCGCGCTGTTCCCGGGCCCGCCGCACCGGGTCGGCGACGCGCATCAGGTGGTCACCCTCGTCCAGCACCGCCGCGCGGGGGACCGGCAGCGACGGCGCGTCATCAGCCTCGTTGGGCGAGATGGTGCCGCCCTTGAGCTCGAAGGCGAACAGCGGGTCGGCCTCGGCGCGCAGCAGCTGCACCACCGTGTAGTCGTCGGGGGCGTCGTCATCGAGAGTGCACCGCTCGAAGCACTCGTCATCGCTCAGCGCGCGCAGCTCGTCAGCGAAGGCGTGCACCTCACCCGCGGTGTGGCCCGCGAGCACCGCGCGGTGAACGAACTCGCGCTGCAGGTCGCTGCCCGCGTCTTCCATCACCTCGGCGAAGAGCGCGCGGCCCCGGCTGGTCCACCGCTCGAGCATCGCCTGCACGTCGTCGGGGACGGGCTCGCTCACCCCCGACCCCCTTTCGGCAGCCGCTCGGCCCCGCGCCGCAGCGCCGAGATGACCGCCGACGTCAGCGCCAGGCGCTCGAGGTGCGAGCTCAGCAACGGCACGTCGAGCTCGGTCTTCAGCCGCGCAGCCCACCGCACCAGCAACGATGCCAGGGCGGGCTGGCCGGCGAAACGGTTGGCGGCCAGGGACTTCAGCCGCGCGCTGGCCTCAGAGACCCGCGAGCCCTCGAGGTCCTTCAGCGCGCGCACCAGGTCGTCGAGGCTGCGCTGGGCGACCTGGGCGTTGCGCAGCTCGGTCAGCTCTTCGAGCAACACCTCGCCGTTGAGTTCCCGGCTCAAGAACGGAGCAGAGGCCTGTGGGCGCGCGGCGGCCATGAGACGACCAACAGCGTAGCCCCAAACCTCGTCATCGGCCGAACACCCCGATGCGCAGGCGGTCGGCCCACGAGAAGAGCTGCGCCTTGTCGATGAGCACCGGTCTTCTGGGCCTCGACGACCGGCAGGCTCGCACCGACCTCGCGCACCACCTCGAGCGTCACCGGGTGTGCGACACAGGTGTGCAGGCGAATGCGCAGTGGCCCGAAGGCGCTGCTCGTGGCTTGAATGCCCGAACACATGGCCCTGCTCCCCTCGGTGAAAGAGACGTTCGCGAGGCATCACCTGCGGGCGATGACGGCCGACGCTCCGGGCTTTCTGCTCGAGACGATGCAGCGCGTGGGGCCGGACTTCTGGCTGGGCGTGGGGAACACGACGATGACGGTGCTGTCGTCTCCCGCGGCGCTGCGGCACGTGCTGGTGCAGCGGGCGGGCGCGTGGGGGCGTGGGTCGGCGCTGTCGGACACTCGGCTGTTGTTCGGCAATGGAATCATCGCGAGCGACCCGCCGCTGTGGCTGCGGCAGCGGAGAACGATGCAGCCAGCGTTTCATCACGCCCATGCGACGCGCTGGCTCGAGGCGATCCTCGCTGCGACCGATCGGTGCCTCGACGCGCTCCCGGGGAACGAGCCGTTCAGTGTGAGGCAGGCGATGCTGCGGCTGACGCGAGAGAGCATCGTCGACGTGCTGTTCTCGGACACGCTGGGCGCCGACGCGGAGCTGGTCGGCGAGGCCTTCGCGGTCATCGAGCAGGTGATGGGCGAGCGGGCGGTCGCGTTGGCAAAGCTGCCATTGTCGACGCCTACGGCGCAGCGCGATCGGCTCCATGCAGCGATTGGCGTCATCGACGAGCGGTTGTTCGGGCTGATGGCGAGCCGGCGGGCCGAGGCCGAGCCTCCGGTCGATCTGCTGACGATGCTGCTGCGCGCGACCGATCCCGAGACCGGACAAGGCATGACGGATCAGCAACTGCGAGATGAGCTGATGAGCACGTTCCTGGCCGGGCATGAGACGACGACGAACGTGCTGACGTGGGCGATGGCGTTGCTGGGCCAGCACCCCGCAGAGGCGAAGTTGGCGGCCACCGAGGTCGATCGCGTGCTGGGGACGACGGCGCCGACGATGGAGTCGTTGAGCCAGCTGCCGCGAATCTCTGCCGTCATTCGCGAGACGATGCGGCTCTACCCGCCGGTGTGGATGATCGCGCGCGAGGCGCTGGAGGACGCCGAGGTGGGCTCGGTGCGCATGCCGCGCGGCTCGGTGGTGTTGCTGCCGATGTTCCTGACGCACCGATCACCCGCGCTGTGGAACGAGCCGGCGATGTTCAAACCTGAGCGATTTCTGAAAGAGACCTCGACCGACGCGGCGGCGTGGGACTTTCGATATCTGCCATTCGGGGCCGGCCCGCATGTCTGTATTGGGAATCGGCTGGCGTTGTTGGAATGCGTGGTGGTGTTGGCGCGGTGGCTCCAGCGTGGAACCGTCGAGCTCGAAGCGCCCCACTCCGTTCGTCACGCAGTGGGCATTTCGCTGATGGTGGCCGATGGGCTGCCAGCGAAGTTCCGGCTCAGCGAACCACGATGACCGCCTCCGTCGTGAGGCTGCTGTTCGACACGGCGACAGCGCCAGGCGCTCGAGGTGCGAGCACAGCAACGGCACGTCGAGCTCGGTCTTCAGCCGCGCAGCCCCGCACCAGCAGCGACGCCCATGAAGTCCGTCCGGGCCACCACCTGCAGCCCCGCGTGTCGGGCGCGCGGGGCCTCGGGAACCCCGGGCGGCAGGTGCTCGAGCTGAGCGTGGCCAAGGCGTGAACGGGTTGGCGTCGAGCCCGGCCTCTTCTTTCCTGTTTTCGAGGGACCCATCGCCTTCTTCAGGGCATTCAAGAGAATCGGGTGGCGGCGGGGACTGTCGGTGGCTACGGCGCCGACCAATGAACCGCTCCGACCCCTTGGTGATGCTGGCGATGGCCTGTGGCCTCGCTGGGTGTATTCCCCTGAACCCGAGGCCCCCAGTCAACGGAGTGGCCTGGGTTCGCTCTGAACTGTCCGCGGGAGCAATGAGGCGCACCACCACCGACCGGGTCGAGCTCACTGGGGTACGTAACCTCCGAACCGCTTGGCTGAATCACGGAAAGGACTTTCGATACCGCCTTGATCTCGAGGCTCGTACACCGAAACGGACCTGGAGCCTCACGTGCACTCAAACCGCGACTCGGGACCTTCAGGGGGCCATTGAGATTCTTGGCGTCCGCGCGGACCTCTTCGAGTACCAGTGCACAGAATCTTCAAAGTCAGACAACTTCGAGATTTCGTTCCGCAACTCGTGTCGTGAAGGAGTGCTCACGGTCGGCGGCCGGCGAGGTCTCATCACGCCCTGGCTCGTGGGCAACGTCGTCGTCGGCTTCCTCGTGAGCTTTGACGGCCGGGTTCGAGCCGCAATCGACGTCGATGACCCGTGGGCAGCCCCTGTGTGGTTCGACGCCGAACTCGAGAGCGACGCGAAGCTCGGCGTCGATCTGCTCGCGTACGTCGTCGACGACATGCTCGCTGCCGAGTCAAGTGGGGGGTTCCCATTCTTGTGCGGGAGTTTCTCTTCTGCGTTGCGTTCTCCACGGTAACTGAGTCGGCCGAGAAGCCGGCGGCTGCTCCCGGGCACGCCGCACCGGGTCGGCGACGCGCATCAGGTGGTCAACCTCGTCGTCGAGACCATCGCAACACCGCGAACAAGCGAACGAGCTCCGCAAGGGACACTGTGGGTTCTACCCTCCTTCCCGCATGAAGCTCGACCCCACGAAGCTGCCAACCGCTGATGGACCTCGCCTCGCAGCCCTCAGACGTTGGCGTCAACACTGGCCAACACGAGGCAGCACGGCCTTCTTCGCAGCGTGTGCAGGTGCGCTGCTGGAGGGTGGGGACGGGTCGAAGAGCACGCGGTTTCTGGTCGAGGCGCTCGGCGAGAAGCCGACCCTGCTGCGAGGGCGTTCGTCGCCCGTCGGGCAGGCCGTACTCGTCGTCGCGCAGCGCGCGTCGGCGTCTGCTTCGCGCGCTCTCGCGCCGCATATCGCGAAGCTGTTTGTCGCCGCTCCGCTGCGAGTTGACCTGGTCAAGGCCTTCGAAGTCCTGGCAGCGAAGGGTGGGTTCGACGAGCGAAGCGCCGAGCTGCTCGTGGTGAGCGTTGCCGAGGCGGTCGTGCAAGAACTGGCACTCGACGCCGAAGTCGAGATGACGCTGGGCAACGTCGCGGCCCGCCTCAAGTCACACGGGCTCGCTCGCGCCGCCGAGAGGCTCGCGAGGTTCGACTTGAAGTCGGCGCGGGCGCCCAGCTCTTCAAGAACGTTCGCCGTCCCAGGCGGGGAGCTGTGCGTGGTCGAGCAGAAGGACGTGCTGCTCGGCGACAGCGTGGTGTCGATGAGCGTGCCCGAGAAGGTCAACCTCGAGTGCCGTCTGGGGAGCGCGACGTTTCACTGGGGCAAGCCTGCCACGTGGGAGACGTTCCTGGAGGACAGCTACACGGGGCTTCTCGCGGGCTCCAAGCTGTTCTTCGAGGGTGTCTCGGCCAACGATGAAGCCGCCGATGAGTTGGCCGGCGACTTTTTCAAGGACTGTTCGGTCTTGCGCCCTGCGAGGTACGGCCTTGGGCGAGACGTGCCTCAAGGGTTCGGGCTCAACTCGTCTCAAACCGACTTCAAAGTCTCTCGAGGGTTCGACGCTCGTGGGGAGCCGGTCGCGCTCCAGGTTCAATGGGAGGGCGAATGGCCAGACGCGCCCAGCCCGAGCGGTGTGATCGACGTTCCAAAGGCCTTCGCCGCACTCGTTCGCGCGTACCCTCCGGAGGATGTGTGGGTCAGCAAGCGCGAGGGGCTCAAGCTGCTGCCTGTCGCGGGTCCCACCGTTCCGCTGCGCCTGCGACTCAACAGGACTGCGTGGGCGCTGATTATCGTTCGGGCTCGCGAGTGGAAGGTGTCGGAGGGGCAAGCGGCGGTCGTGCTCGCGGCCCTGCAGAAGGCGATGGAAGACGAGGAGACCTGGTGAGGTTCTTGCGGCCGCTGTTCGGGCTGGGGAAAAATCCCACGCACACCAGGTGAGTCATTGGCTTGGTGTTCGCTGACCTGAACGCACGCTGCGCAAACGTCAGCGCACGCGAACGAACAACGGCTTGGCGGCTGACAACCAGGGGGGAATGAGCGTGCCTGGTTCGGGAGCCCGTGAGCAGCCGGTGCACCACCGTGTCATCGTCGGGGTCCGTCAGGGCCCCAGGACCGGGAGTTCCGCCTTCGGTCTCCCCGTGCACAGCGCCGACTCGTGGACGGCGACCGAGGCTGTGGCCGCGGCGTTCACCCCAGGCACTCGATGAAACGAGCAGAGACGAGCCGTTTCGCCATGGGGCTGGGTAGAGCCGCGCGACTTGGCCCACCGATGAGGTGTCACTTCCGTCGTTTCGCTGTCAGGCTCGCTACTTCTCAGGCTCCTCGGTCACGGGGCTCACGAGTGATGGGAGCGAGAGCTCGAGGCCTCCGACGAGCGTCTGGTTCAGGCTCGCCAGCGAGGCCGTGCTGACCTCGAGGGTCGAGCGCAGCTGCTGTTGCACGAGTTCGAGCACACGCTCGCGCGCATCGACGAGCCAGCGTGTCGTGGTGGCCCGGTGCACGCTGTACATGCGCCCCAGCGCCTCGGCCGAGATGCCCTCGACGTAGTGGAGCCTCAAGATGGTGCGCTGCCGAACCGAGAGCGCGGCCATCGCCTCTTTCACCGCGCGCGCCGCGTGGGGCTCGAGTTCGGCCCACTGCAGCCTGCTCTCGGGGCCCGTGTTCGAACCCGCAATCGACGCCAGCTCGAGCCAGCCATCGCCGATGAGGTCTTCGCGTCGCCGCTCGTCGCTGCGCCGTGAGTCTGCGAGGCAGCGCATGGCCATCACCATCACGAAGGCCTTGAGCGGACCGACTCCGGTGTAGTCGGCGAGCCTGGGCGGGCGCGCCCCTTCGGCCACCATCAGCTTGATTTGCACCTGATGAATCAGCTCGTCGGTGTCTCTGGCGTCGCGTCGAACGGCCAGCGCGATGAGCGGCCTGGTGAAGCGCTCGAACGCCGTGAGCGCCTCACGCTGCTGATTCAGGCAGGCCCACGCGAGGAAGAGGTCTTCGACGTGCAGCGAGGTCAGCCCGTGGCCTTCGACGGCGCGCTCTTCGAGGAAGGCACCGAACGAAGTTCCATCGAGCTCGAGCTGGGGCCAGCGCTGCCCGATCGCGCCGATGATGCGGGTCGCCTCGACGAGGTTGGGAATGAGCCCCTTCGTCGCAGCAAGGAGCGCCTCGGCGACTGGTCCCGTCATGACACGCTCCTGACGGTCATCGAACGCCAGCCACCGCTGCGCCAGATGACGACCAGCAACGCCAACGCCACCGCGACCGAGCCCGTGAAGAACCGCTCCGCACGTTCGGGGAGCCACAGCGCCAACAGCTGTCCCGTCGCCAACACGAAGGCCGCCACGCCCATGCTCCAGTGGTGAATGAACGCCGCCACGCCCAACGCGACCGCGATGAGCGGCAGCTCGAAGGTGATGACCTGTCCGCGCGAGAGCTCGAGCCACGCGCCTGCGCCGCGCACCAGCACCTGTCCAATCGTGACGACCACCGCGAGGGCCACCAGCTGTCGACTCAGCGCCGAGGAGCGCAGCGCCTCACGGAACGCGAAGGCGAGCCCACCAATCGCCGCCAGGAACAACAGCGAGGCGATGGCGAGCGACCACCGGCCCGAAAAGAGCGCGGGGAAGCCGAACCGCAGCGCATAGAAGCCGAGGGTGGTGAGGAGAATCGCGCTCAAGAGTCGAATGCGTTGGTCGCGCCCGACACCCGGGTCGTGCGCCTCGGCATAGCGCTGCAACAAGCGCTGCTCCGCACTGGCGCGCTCCACCCGCTCACGCAGCTCGGGCAGTTGCGTCGGGCTCGCGTCGAGGGCCTGCGCTGCGACCGCGGGCTGCCCATCTTCCAGCGCGCACCCGACCTGAAACGTCGTCAACTCGCGCGCCACCGTGCGGCCAGCTTCGTGGTCGGCGGAGAGCTCGAGCGCCGTCAGCAACGCGAACGACGCTTCATTGGCGGTGCGGGTCGCTGTCTCTGACTTCGCGGCCCGCTGGTCGCGCGCACGTGAAAGCAGCTGCTGCGCCCGACGGACGAGCCGTGAGGCGTGCTGCGTTCTCTGACAGGCCGCGATGGCGCGGAGGAACTCCGTCGCGTCGGCGTGACGTGCGCTCGGATCTGGTGAGAGCGCGCGCCGGGCGACCTCGACGAGCTCGGGGTTCTCGACCTCTCCTTCGAACGAGGGCACGTCCTTCTGCGAACGGTGGGTCCCGCCGAGGAACGGCGGGCGGCCGAACAGCACCTCGTAGAGCGTGGCGCCGAGCAGGTAGACGTCGGTGCGCGCAGAGAGCGGTGTGTCGGCGCCGGGCAGCATCTCGGGTGCCTGGTACGCGGGCGTGCCGGCTCCGTCACCGGGGACGACGTGCGGCAGGCGGCCGCTCGGGTCTTCCTCGAGCAACCCGCCGATGCCCCAGTCCATCAGCAGCACTTCGCCGAACCGGCCGACCATCACGTTCGCCGGCTTGATGTCGCGATGGAGCACGCCGCGCTCGTTGGCGAACGCCGTCGCGCTGCACACGGCGGCCAGCACGCGCAGGTTCCACTCGAGCAGCTCGGTGCCGAAGCGTCGCTGCACCGCCTCACGGTCGCGCATGAGCGTCAGCCATGCCTCACCGTCGACGCGCTTGAGCACGACCTGCAGCTCGCCCTCTTCGTTGGTGGAGAGGGAATGCACGGGGACGATGGCGGGGTGTTCGAGCGCACCCGTCAGGCGAGCTTCGCGCAGCAGCTGGTCGCGCGCCCCCTGACCGTCTCCGCGGCGCGACATCTTCACGGCCACCTCGCGCTCGAGGCCGTGCTGTGTCGCCAGCATCACGGTGGCCATGCCGCCGCGCCCGAGCACCCGTCGCAGCGTGAGGCCTTCGGAGCGGGCCGTCACCTCGAGTTCGAACCGCTGCGCGCCGGCAGGGCGCTCGACGACCTGGGCCAGCGCGCGGCGAAGCGTGGGGCTTTCGTCGAGCGCCTGCTCGAACGCCTCGAGCTCGGCCCCTGCCAGTTCTCCCCGCGCAAACAGCTGCAGCCGCTCATCGCTCGACATTGGCGACAGAGAACCGCAAAGCGCCCCGGCTTGTCGAGGTCGGAGCGAGGTCAGGCAGACGTCACGGCAGCAGACCTTCCACTCTCGAGTCAGCAACGAGCAGTTCGGCAGGCGTCCCCTGGGCGCGACGTTCTTCCCGCGGCGCGTCGACGACGCTCATCTCGTACGAGGTCGATGGCGTCTCGGGACGCGCCGGTGTCGAGCGGAGTGCCGCTCGACAGCACGGCCAACGCTTCGTCGAGGTGGTCGTTGCGCGCGAGCGCCCCCGAGGCAGTCGGTCTGCTCGCAGTGAGCCCCAAACGCCGTCATCGACCGAACACCCCGATGCGCAGGCGGTCGGCCCACGAGAAGAGCTGCGGCGTGTCGATGAGCACCGTCTTCTGGGCCTCGACGACCAGCAGGCTGGCGCCCACCTCGCGCATCACCTCGAGCGTCACCGGGCCCACGGCGGGCAGGTCGAACCGCAGGTCCTGCCCGGGCTTGCAGCGCTTGACCACCACCGCGCCCTTCCCTCCGTACCGGCCTGCGCGACGAATCGCCTCGTCGGTGCCCTCCACGGCCTCGACCGCCAGCACCGCGCCGTCCTTCACGATCACCGTCTGCCCGACGTCGGCCCGGCCCAGCGCGAACGCCACCTCGTAGCCCAGCTCGAGATCTCTTCGCTGCGACGCCGATGGCGCAGGTCCGGCCAGCATGCCCGCTCGAGCCAACACCTCGGGCATGAAGTCCGTCGGGGCCACCACCTGCAGCCCCCGCTCCTCGAGCCAGCGCGCGACGGCCCGCAGCAGCTCGTCGTCACGGGTGCTGCGCAGGGTGGTGAGCAACGAGAGCGCGCCCAGATCAGGCCGCGCCTGGGTGATGGAACGAATGCGCCCGATGCCCCCGGCCATCACCGTGCGGGTCACCCCCTTGCCGCGCAGCGCCTTCACGATGGCGTCGAGCTGGCCCACCTTCACCCAGGTCAACGAGTCGACGTGCTGCGACAGCGACGCGTCGGCCTCGAGCTCGTGAGCCACCGCGTGCACCGCGAGCCCTCGGGCCCTGGCGGCCTGGGCGAACGCGGTGGGGAAGCGCCCGTTCCCGGCGATGAGCCCGATGGCTTCCACAGGGGGCGGCTACCGCGTCAGCCCGCGCTTCGAGCCGGCGATGAACTCGAGCAGGTGATCGATCTCGCTGTGCCCGCCGTGCTCGGCCTGCAGCCGTGAGACCGCCTCGTTGAGGCCCAGCTTCGAGCGAAACAAGATGCGGTAGGCCTCCTTCACCCGGCCGATCTGCTCGTCGCTCATGCCGTGACGCGACAGGCCCACGGTGTTCAACCCCGCCAGCTCGGCGCGATCGCCCTGCGCAGTGCAATAGGGCGGCACGTCCATCGCGACCATCGAGCCGCCGGCGATGAAGGCGTGTTTGCCGATGCGGGTGAACTGATGCACCGCCGACAACCCACCCAGAATGACGAAGTCTGCGATCTCGACGTGCCCCGCCAGCGCGACGCTGTTGGCCAGCACGCACCCGTTGCCCACGCGGCAGTCGTGGGCGACGTGGCTGTAGGCCATGAAGAGGTTCTTGTGGCCGACGCGGGTGATGCCGCCGCCACCAGCGGTGCCGATGCTCAGGGTGGTGAACTCGCGAATGATGTTGTCGTCGCCGATCACCAGGCGCGTCGCCTCTCCGGCGTACTTCAGGTCCTGCGGAGGGCAACCCACGGCCGCGTGGCTGAACACCCGGTTGCGCGCTCCGAGGGTGGTGTCGCCGTCGATGACCGCGTGGGGCCCGATGGTGGTGCCCTCGCCGATGCGCACCGCCGGGCCGATGATCGCGTACGGCCCTACCTCGACCGTGGGGTGCAGCGTGGCCTGGGGGTGAACGATGGCGGTGGGGTGAACGCTCACGGCTTCCCCTCGGCCTTGACCACCGTCGCCAGGAACTCGGCCTCGGCGACCACCGCGCCATCGACCGTGGCCACGCCCCGCTGCTTCCAGATGTTGGCCTTCTGACGAATGACCTCGGCGGTCAGCGTGAGGCGATCGCCCGGCACCACCGGCTTGCGAAACTTCGCGCCGTCGATGCTCATCAGGTACACCACGAACTCGGTGGGGTTCATGTTGGCGCTCTTGTAGGCGAGCAGCGCGCACGCCTGCGCCAGCGCCTCGAGAATGAGCACGCCAGGCATCACCGGGTGCCCCGGGAAGTGGCCGTTGAAGAAGTCCTCGTTGGCGGTGACGTTCTTGAACCCCACCAGGCGCTTGCCGGGCTCGAGCTCGACGACCCGGTCCACCAGCAGAAAAGGGTAACGGTGCGGCAGCAGCTTCTGAATCTCGGTGATGTCCATCATGGCTTGGTCGATTTCTGCTCGAGAGCCTCGAGCCGTCGGGTGAGGGCCTTCAGCGTCTTCTGCAGCGCGGGCAAGAGCCGGCTGGCGGCCTGAATACGAAGGTGTTCGCGATGCGGCAGCGACGGAGAGCCCATCACGGTGGCGCCGTCGGCCACGTCGCTGATGACCCCCGACTGCGCGGCGACCCGGGCCAGGTCTCCCACCTTGAGGTGACCGGCGATGCCCACCTGCCCCGCCAGCACCACGCCGGTGCCAAGCACGCTGGTGCCCGACAAGCCGACCTGGGCGCACAGAATCGACAGCGGGCCGATGAGGCTGTTGTGACCGACCTGCACCAGGTTGTCGATCTTCGAGCCGTGGCCGACGACGGTCTCTCCGGTGGTGGCGCGATCGACGCAGCTGTTGGCGCCGATCTCGACGTCGTCTTCGATGCGCACGCTGCCGGTCTGGGGAATCTTCACGTGCTGGCCCTGCTCGCCATCGAAGGCGAAGCCGAAGCCGTCGGCGCCGATCACCACCCCGGGGTGCAACAGGCACCGCGCGCCCACCAGGCAGTCGTCGAGCACCGAGACGTTGGCCACCAGGCGGGTGTCGTCGCCGATGACCACCCGCTCACCCACGAAGCTGCCGGCGCCGATCACCGCGCGGGCCTTGATGACGGCGCCCTCAGAGATGGTCGCGCCAGCCAGCACGCTGGCGGTCGAGTCGATGGTGGCGCCCGGGTGCACGAACGCGCCGACGGCCACGCCCGGGGGCACCCTGACCTGTCGGACGAACTCCTGTGCGATGCGCGCGAAGGCCAGGTGCGGGTTGGCGACCCGAACCGAGCTGACGGTCAGCGCCGAGACGTCGTCGTCGCGGCCAACCAGCACCGCCGAGGCCTTCGACTCGAGCAGCTGCCGCTTGTACTTCTGGTTGCCGTAGAACGAGAGGTGCCCGGGGCCCGCCTGCTCGAGCCCGGCGACGCCGCTGATCAGCACGCTTCCGTCTCCGACGACGACCCCGTCGACCAGGGCCGCCAGCTCGACCAGCGCTCTGGTCGCGCGGGCCCCCGGTGGTTGGCGCGGGCTGGCGGTCACTGCTTCGGAGCGTCTTTCGCGACCGGGGCTTCTTTGTTCACCACGTTCGCCGCTGCCTTGGCGCCGCCTTTGGCCGGGTACTTGTCGTTGTAGGTCCGCACCAGCTCATTGGTGAGATCGAGGCTGGCGGGCGCGTAGACCAGGCCCGAGTCGGTCTTCTCGAACACCATGGTGAGGCCTTCGCGCTGGGCGATGGAGGCGATGATGGGGTCCATCTTCTCGAAGATCTTCTTCAGCTCGTTGCGCTCTTTTTCGGCCAGGTCCTGCTGCAGGCGCTGAGCCTTCTGGGTCAGGTCGTACAGGCGCTTCTGCCACTCGCTGAACTTCTGGGTGCGCACCTCTTCGCTCATCATCGCGCCCTGCTTGTCGAGCACCGCCTTGTCGTCGGTCAGCTTCGACTGCTCGCCGTCGAACTCGGCCTTCTTCCTGTCGACCTCGGCCTTGAGTCGCGACTTGGCCGCCTGCCCTTCGCCAACCTCGAGCAGCGCCCGCTGCAGGTCGACGTAGCCGAGCTTGATGTCGGCCTGCGCCGACGAGGCCAACAGACCGCAGGCGAGGAAGATGGGACCGACGAACGACGAGCTGCGCATGTGGAAGACCCCTTGCAAAAGCGCGCGGACCCTATGTGTCCGAACGTGAAACCTCAAGGCGAGTGACGCCACGAGCCGGGTGACGAAACCCGACCCGGGCTCTTCACCGCTTGAACGAGCGGTCGCGGTCGACCCGAACGGCGCGGCCGCGAATCTTGGCTGATCGCATGGTGGTGACGACCTGCTCGGCGACGGTGGCCTCGACCTCGACGAAGGTGTGATGATCAGCGATCGAGATGGCGCCGATCTGCGTCGACGGAATGCCGGCCTCGTTGGCGATGGCGCCCACGAAGTCCTGGGGGCGAATGCCGGCGACCTTGCCCAGGCCGAAGAAGAGCCGCGTCATCGCCTTGCCACTGCCGCGAGGGGCCGGCGAGCGATCGCCCGGCTTCCACGTCTTCGGGTTGCGGGCCTCGCTGGGGCGGCCGACGGAGTCATCGATGCGGGGCGCGGCCTTCAAGGCGACCCGGTCCTTTCCGGCCGAGGCGCGGAACGCGGGGCTCTGACCGCTGCGGGGTGCCGAGACCCGGGGCGCCGACACCCGGGGTGCAGAGCCCCGTGGCCCGGAGGCCCGTGGTGCAGCGTCACTCGCAACAACGTCGGCCGCGGCCTTCGGCGCGGTCGCGACGTCCTGGGGGCGGGACCTCGGCGCCGATCGCCGAGGCGGGGCAGGCTGCTCGGTGACGGGCCGTGCCCTGGGCGCCGAGACCTTCGGAGCGCGCCCTTCATCTCTGGCGGGCCGCTTCCAGTCCTTGTCGCCACGCTGGGGGCCGTCAGGGCGCGGGGCCGAGAAGGTGCTGGCAGGTCGTGCCTCTGCCCGCGGGGGGCGCCTGGACTCGTCGGCGGGCCGCGACGGCCGCTCTCGAGAGAACGCGGCGTCAGGGCGCTTCTTGAAGTCACCCTTCTTTGGCCCGTTGAGCGGAACCTCGACGTCGTCGTCTTCAGATGGCGGGTGCAGCGCCTCGGACAACGCCACCAGCGCCGCGGCGGCGATGTCTTCCAGCGAGCCTGCTTCTTTGAGCTTCTCGATGAGGGCCTTCGAGGCGTCGGAAGCTGGCGTTGCGAGGCGCTCGGTCAGCTGGGTCTCGAGCTGTGCGAGGCGGTGGGCGCGCACCTCACGCATCGCCGGCACCGGCAGAATGGTGAGGGTGCCCTGGGTGGCCTGCTCGAGGCGCGGCACCAGGTGGCGCTCTTTGGGCAGAATGAAGGACAGCGCCGTTCCGGCCCGCCCCGCGCGGCCCGTGCGACCAATGCGGTGCACGTAGCTCTCGACGGTGTGGGGCAGGTCGAGGTTGACGACGTGGGTGACGTGGTCGACGTCGAGCCCGCGGGCGGCCACGTCGGTCGCCACCAGAATCGAGACCGTCTTCTCCTTGAAGCGCTTCATCACGCGGTCGCGCTGTTCCTGCGACAGGCCGCCGTGCAGCGCCGAGACCGAATGCCCGCTCTGCTCGAGCATGGTGCCGACGCCCTCGACGTCTTCTCGGGTGCGGCAGAAGACGATGGCGCTGGGCGGTCGCTCGAGCTCGAGCACGCGGCGCAGGGCCACGGCCTTGTGGGGAAACGAGACGACATACCCGCGCTGCACGATGCGCGGCTTCGAGTCGTCACCGCGGGGGCGCTCGAGGCGAACACGCACCGGGTCCTTCAGGTACTTCTCACCGAGCATCGCGATGCGCGACGGCAGGGTCGCCGAGAAGAGCGCGGTCTGCCGGGTCTCGGGCAGCTCCTTCAGAATGGTCTCGAGATCTTCCGCGAAGCCCAGGTCGAGCATCTCGTCGGCCTCGTCGAGCACCACCAGCTGCACCTTCGACAGAATCATCGTCTTGCGGCGAATGTGATCGAGCGCGCGCCCGGGGGTGGCCACCACCACGTCGACGCCGCTGCGCAGCTTCTTCATCTGCGCGGTGATGTCCGAGCCGCCGTAGACCGCCAGCACCGACAAGCCGCGCGACGCACCGAGCTTCTTGATGGCCTCGGTGACCTGCAGGGCCAGCTCACGGGTCGGCGCCAGCACCAGGCCCTTGATCAACCCCTGGGGCAGGCGGCCAGGCTCGAGGCGCTGCAGCATCGGCAGGGCAAACGCCGCGGTCTTGCCCGTGCCCGTCGCCGCCAGGCCCATCACGTCGCGGCCCTGGAGCAGCGGAGGAATGGTCGCCGCCTGCACCGGGGTCGGGGTGGTGTAACCGAGCGCCGTCACCGCTGAGAGCAGCTGCTCGTTGAGGCCCAGCTCGGCGAAGGTGGCTGTTGACATGGCGTTGGGGCCCTTCTCACGGTTTGGGACACCTGTCGATCGGTGCTAAGGCTCGCACCGCCGTGGAAACGAAGCGAATCCTCCTCATCGATGACAGCGAGATCACGCTTCAGCTGGAGAAGGCCGTGCTCGAGCAGCGGGGCTACCAGGTCGAGGCCACCTCGACGCTGGTCGAGTTCGAGCGCCTGCTGCGAGACTTCAAGCCAGACCTGATCCTCACCGACATTCACATGCCCGAGGCGCGCGGCACCGACATCTGCCGCACCTTGAAGAACGAGTACCAGACGCAAGACATCCCCATCGTGTTGTTCAGCTCGCTCAACGACGACGAGCTGGCCGAGCTGGCGCAGCAGGTCGGCGCCGACGGGTACCTGTCGAAGGCGCATGGGCTCGACGCGCTCGGTGAGAAGGTCGACGAGCTGGTCGGCAGCATCATCTGGTGAGCGTGATGACTCGTTGGCTCTGGGCGGTTTCGTCGCTGGTGCTGGTGGCCTGCAGTCGAGAGGTGAGAACCCAGCCGCCCGTCACCCCCGCGCTCGAGGCGACCCTCTTCATCACGTCAGAGCTGAAGGGGTACCTCGGGCCGTGTGGCTGTTCCGAGAACATGCGCGGCGGCATCGCGCGGGCCGCCCACCAGGTGCTCGAGGCGAAGCAGGGCAGGCCCGTGCTGCTCTTCGACACCGGCAACCTGCTGTTCCGCGACCTTCAGCTCGAAGGCGACGCCGTGGTCCAGCAAGAGCTGAAGGCCACCACCCTCGCCCGGGCCTTCACCCTCATGGGCCTGACGGCAGGCGCGGTCGGGCCCCTCGATGATGCCCGCGGCGCCGCGTTTCGCAGCGGGCTGGGCCTGCCGACGCTCACCGATGATCAGCTGACCACCTACCCGGTGGTCGACCCCAAAGGCCTTTTGCCTTCGAAGACGGTGGCGGTGATCAGCTCGGCGAACGTCGACACCCTGGCGAGCCTGGGCGCGAAGGCGCGGGGTGGGGGCGCGTCGTTCATCGTCGGCCTCTTTCAGGGACCGTTCGACGCAGCCATCAAGGCGTCGCAGCGGGAAGGCCTGGGGCTCGACCTGCTGGTGGCCTCGCGCAGCAAGACCGAGCTGTCGGGCGAAGACAACCGGGCGGTGATGTCGGCGGTGCCGGTGGTGCAGGTGCAGACCAAGGGCCGCTCGCTGCTGCGGGTCGACCTGTTCCTTCGCGACGGCAGCCAGGCGCAGTGGCTCAAGAGCCCCATGGAGCAGCAGCGCGAGCTCGAAGGCCTCGCCGAGCGCATCGAGCTGCTGCGAGGGCAGGTGAATGACCCGTCGATGAGCGAAGACCTGCGCCCGCTGCGCAAGGCCAAGCTGGAAGAGGTGATGCGCCGACGAGAGGCGCTCGCGGCCGAGCCGTTGCCGGTGCCGTCGGCCAGCAACGCGGCGTCGCTGCGCTTCATCCCCCTCGAGACGAGCTTCGAGAGCCTGCCCGAGGCGGTCGCCCTGGTGACCGCGTACGACCGCAGCGTGGGTGAGCTCAACCTGGCGTGGGCGAAGGAACACGGGGTCGACTGCCCCGCTCCGGGCGCTGGCCAGGCGGGCTTCTCGGGCAACGGCGAGTGCAAGGGCTGCCACGCCGAGGCCTTCGAGACCTGGAACGCGTCGAAGCACTCGCGCGCGTACCCGACCCTGGTGGACCAGGGAAAGAACCACCACCTCGACTGTGTGGGCTGCCACGTGACCGGCTGGAAAGAGCCCGGCGGCGTCTGTCGCATCGACGCGGTGGCGGGCCGCGAGAACGTGGGCTGTGAGTCGTGTCACGGGCCGGGCAGCCTTCACGCGGCAGACCCGACGAAGGCCAACATCGTGCGGGCCAGCGGAGCCACCATGTGTGTCGGCTGCCACGATCGCGAGAACTCGCCGCAGTTCGCGCTCGAGAAGTACCTGCCTCAGGTGCTCGGGCCAGGGCACGGCGGTCCACCGACGGTCGCGGTCGTCGACGCAAACACGCCTTCGACCGACGCGGGTCTGCCGGCACCGAAGGCTGGGCCAGTGAAGGCTGGGCCAGCGAAGAAGAAGCCAGCGCGATGAGCAGGACTTTCGGCGCCAGCGCCGCGTTGGCACTGTGGTCTTTCGAGCGGGCGGGCGCACACCGATGATGTTTCTCTCAGTCGCGCTGGTGGTGATGGGTCACGTGGTCGAGCCTCTGGCGCCCGTCGACCCAGGCACAGCGGTGGTCGACGACGACGCGCTGGACGAGAGCGAGCTCGCGGCGCTGAAGCAGCTCGAAGAGCAGACCATCGACGCGCACCCCGAGGCGATGGGTGACGCCGCGCTGCGAGCGACGGTCGGGCAGGCCGGCCCCGCGTCGCTGCTCAGAGACCGCCTCGACACCGCGCTCGACGAGGCCGACTGGCGGGCCACCGAGCTGCCCTTCGAGCTGGGCCGCGTCGACGACGTGGCGGCCTTCGACGTCTCGAAGGTGAAGGACCGCTACGACATTCCCGTCGAGATGCACCCGCTGGTGGCCCAGTACATTCGCTTCTTCCAGGGGCCGGGGCGCCGCTGGTTCCGCCGGTGGGTGAGCCGCAGCCATCGCTACATTCCCCTCATGGAGCCGCTGCTGCAGGCCAAGGGGCTGCCTCGCGACACCGTCTACCTCGCGATGATCGAGAGCGGCTTCAACACCCAGGCGAAGTCGTGGGCGCGCGCCGTCGGGCCGTGGCAGTTCATCTCGGGCACCGCGAAGATGTTTCACCTCAAAGAAGACTTCTGGGTCGACGAGCGCAGGGACCCCATCAAGGCCACCAACGCGGCCGCCGACTACCTCGACCTGCTCTACCGCACGCTGGGGCACTGGTACCTGGCCTGGGCCGGGTACAACACCGGCGGCGGCCGGGTGCGCATGCTCATCGAGCGCTCGGGCAGCCGCGACTTCTGGGAGCTGTCCGAGCTGAAGAAGGGCTTCGCGAAAGAGACCAAACACTACGTGCCCAAGCTGATCGCCTGCGCGCTGGTGGCGCGGCACCCCGAGGCGTTCGGCTTCACCGCTGAGGAATTCGAGCCCGAGGGGCCCTTCGAGTACGACGAGGTGCCGCTGCACACCTCGGTCGATCTCGAGGTGCTGGCCAGCAGCGCGGGGTGCTCGATCGAAGCGCTTCAGGACTTGAACCCCGAGCTCAAGCGCTGGTGCACGCCGCCGGCGACGGAAGGGGCGCCGTACCTGCTGCGAATTCCCAAAGGTCGCGCTGCGGCCTTCACCGAGGCCTTCGCGAAGGTGGCGCCCAGCGAGCGCCTCACCTTCACGTTTCACCGCGTGCAGAAGGGCGACACGTTGTCGAAGATCGCGCTGAAGCACCACTCGGCGCAGGAAGCGATTCTGCGCATGAACGGGCTGCGGTCGGCGCGGGCGCTGAAGGTGGGCACCGAGCTGATCGTGCCGGTGCCGAGCGCGGCGGCGCTCAAGGCTGGCAGAACCGACACGGCGCTCGAGCGACAGGTGGTGCGCGCGCGGCGGTCGGGGTTGTCGGCGGTGCGGGCGGAAGACGAGGTCCCCGCGGGGACGCAGGTGGGCTCGGGCAAGACGTTGACCTCGGGCACCGTCACCCTCGACACGGTGGGGGGCAAGACGCGGGTGACCTACGGCGTCGCGAAGGGAGACTCGTTGTGGACCATCGCCCGGCGCTTCGACGTGCGGGTGGCCGAGCTGAAGGCGTGGAACGAGGCGCTGGGCAGCGCACGCGGGCTGAAGGTGGGGCTGGCGTTGATCATCTGGCCCGGCGCGAAGGCAGACCTGTCGACCACCAGGAAGCAGTGATTCAGCTGATCTTCGGCAGGTCTCGACTGCTGATCCGCGACTTCTTGAGCGGCAGGCCCCGGCGCAGCCGATCGAGAATGGCGTTGAGGGCTTCCATCGAGCTGGGCTTCTGCAGGTAGCCGTTCATGCCGACCGAGCGGGTGCGCTCGAGCTCTTCGGGCATGGCGGCTGCCGTCAGCGCCACGATGGGGGTGGTGCTGCGCGGGCCGGGCAAGGCGCGAATGAGCCGGGTCGCCTCGAGCCCGTCGACGTCGGGCATGTTCACGTCCATCAGCACGCACAGGTAGTCGGCGTTGCGAACCTGGTCGACCGCTTCGGCGCCTCCGTTGGCTGTCTCGACCTGAAACCCCAGCTTCTCGACCAGCGCCCGCGCCACGCGCAGGTTGATGGGGTTGTCGTCGACGACCAGCACCGGCCGTCCAGGAGCTGGCGCCGCTTCGGGAAGCGGTGAGGCCGCAGGGTGCGCCCCCGAGGTCGGCGCCACCTTCAGCGGCACCGAGAAGGTGAAGGTCGACCCGGCGCCCAGCTCGGACTCGACCTCGATGCGGCCGCCCATGGCCTGCGACAACTCATGGCAGAGCGCCAGGCCCAGGCCCGTACCGCCGTAGCGCCGCGAGGTGTGTGACTCGGCCTGCTGAAAGCGCTGGAACAGGCGCGGCAGCACCTCGGGGGCGATACCGACGCCGGTGTCTGAGACGCTGAAGTGCACCGTGAAGGCGCCGTCGTTGACCGCGTCGGCGTACACCCGCAGCAGCACCGTGCCCCGCTCGGTGAACTTGAGGGCGTTGCTGAGCAGGTTCGAGAGGATCTGACGAATGCGCAGCGGGTCACCGACCACCATGCGCCTGAGGTCGCCCTCGAGCTGGGACCTGAACGACAGCTGCTTTTCGAAGGCGGTGGCCTCGTGCAGCCCTGAGAGCTCGGTGACCAGCTGCACCAGCGAGAACTCCACGCGCTCGAGGGTGAGCCGGCCGGCTTCGATCTTCGACAGGTCGAGCAGATCGTTGAGCAGCTGGGTGAGCAGCTGACCGCTCAAGCGCATCACCTTGAGGTGCTCGAGCTGCTCTTTGGGCAGCTGGGCGGTGAGCAGCACCTCGGTGAGCCCCAGCATGGCGTGCATCGGGGTGCGCAGCTCGTGGCTGATGTTGGCGAGGAACCGGGACTTGGCCTCGTTGGCGTCGCGCTCGGCGGCCGAGGCCTGGCGGCGGCTGACGTCGAAGAGCGCCGCGGTGGCCAGCACCACCAGGCCCACCACGAACCCGTGGCTCAGGTCGAAGGACAGCGGCACGGGCGTGAGCCGATCCGTGCTGGCGACGAAGGCCATTGCGCCGAACACCGTCTGCGCGATGAAGGTCGCCAGCGCGGCGCGCACGTCGAGCACCAGGGCTGCCATCAACGCCGGCAGACACAGCGCGAGCCAGGCCGAAGGTGCGGCCGCGAACTGCAGCAGCCGCGCGTCGACGATCAGCAGCCAGGCGAACACCCCCACGCTGACCACCACCCGCGGAGCGGCCGACGTGCGGCTGAGCGCCGCCACCAGCCCCGCCAACACCCCGGTCATTCCAAGCCCGGCGAAGACCGCCACTGAAGGGCCGACGAAGGGCAGATCGAGCACGAACCACGCAAGGCTCGAGACCACCCCCACCCCAAAGGCCAGCGTTCGCACCTCGAGCGACTGCACGGGGTGATGATCCACCAGGGTGATGTGCGCACGGAAGCGGTCTTTCGAGGCCCGACGTCCTGGCGGGGGCAACTGCTCGAGGCGTGCTCCTCGCAGAGCTGGGCCAGGGCGCGCTGCTCTTCCCGGTGAAGAACGCCGCGCGTGGGAGATGCGCGGGGCTGCGCTGGTGCCCTTCACAGCGCTCGCCGGTGCTTTCGCGCTCGTGAAGGCGCCAGCCCTTCGTCACTTCTTCACCGCTGCTCGTGCACCTCGACCCCGAACGGCATCAACGCCAGCAACCCCAGCTTGAAGTGCTGCAGCGCGAAGGGAATGCCGATGATGGTCGCCGCCGACGCCAGCGCCAGGCTCAGGTGGGTGAGAAAGATCCACACGCCGGCGAAGAGGAACCACACCACGTTGAACGGCAGGCTGGTCACGCTGCGGCGGGAATCGTTGAAGTCCTTGCCGAACGGGAACAACGCCAGCCCCGCCACCTTGAAGCACTGCACCCCGAAGGGAATGCCCACCACCGTGAGGCACAGCACCAGGCCGGCCAGCACGTACTGAAGGGCCGTGACGAACCCGCCGCCGATGGTGGCCCACAGCACGTTGAGCAAGGTGCGCATGGGCCCTTCTACGCGACCTGTGGGCCTTGATTGCGGTCAGAACGCCGAGCACAGAGCGAGCGCCCCGTCGGAGCCGTGGCTCGCCCCAGACCTGGTGGACTTCATCACCGGCGAGACAGGCAAGGCCAGCGACCCCGCGGGGGCCGACGGACTTCGCGGTCACGCTGACGCGCCGAGGGTCGCGTGCACTCTTCAGCTCGACTACTGTGTCCACGGGGGAGTTCATGCGACGCATTGGCTTCGTGCTTGGTCTGGTTGTTCTTGGTTTCGGAGTCTTCCTGCTTTGGCCTTCGGCACCCACCGAAGCGCCAACGGTCGCGCTCATTGAAGAGCACCCGGTGGTGCTCCAGCCCTCCAGATGGACAACCCCGGTCAGTCCGCGCGGCTCGCGAACGCTTCGTGGCAAGGTGCTTCGCGTCGACGGAACGCCCGTCGCGCGAGCCGCCGTCACCGCGGTCGTCGCTCACGGCGATGACGTGCTGAGCGACCTGCCGTGTCAGTGCGACAATCACTGCGGGCAGAAGTTGCTCGAGTGTGGCTGCGCAGAAGCCTCGTCCCAGTTGGTCGAGCTCGTGGCGCAGCGCACCGGAGAGACCGCCCCCGTCGCGCGAACCACCACCGATGTCGGCGGCACGTTCACCCTCGAAGGGCTCGACGACCTGACCGTCACCTTGTGGGCCGACGCACCCGGTCTCGTCGGCCTGGAGCGCGAAGTCAGCGCTGGGACCAGCGAGGTCACCATCACGGTCTCGGCGGGCCGACTCGTGCGCGGCACCGTCACGCTCACCGACGGCGGCGCGGCGGGCGGCGCCATCGTGACGGCCATCTTCGCCGAGCGCAGCCGGTTCTTCGATGGCGTGGCTGCGGCCGATGGAACCTTCACGCTCGGCCCACTGCCAACCGGCACTGCGTCGGTGGTCGCGCTCGCCGACGGGCTGCTCCCGGCGCATCACACGCTGAGAAAGGACGACGACGAAGGGGTCCCCCTCGAGCTGAGCATTCCGCGCAGCCTCTCGGGCCGGGTCATCGGAGCAACCGGCCCTGTCTCGGCCATCGAGGTGAAGGTCGAGGGCATGCATCGCAAACGACGGGTTGTCACCGACTCGACGGGTCACTTCCTCTTCGACCGTCTTCACTGGGGCGATTACAAGGTCACCGTCGACGGCACGGCGGGCTTCGTCACGAAGTCTGTGACGGTCTCGAAGCACACGAACCTGCAAGGGCTCGTGCTCGAGCTCGAAACCGGGCAACCCTTCTCGGGCACGGTGCGCGACCCGGCTCGAAACCCCATTCCCGACGCAGAGGTCAGCATCAACGATCGGAAGGGGTGGCGAAACACGAGAACCGACGAGGCTGGCCGCTTTCACTTCCCGATGGCGCGAGAAGGGTCGTTCTCGGTCTTCGTCCGGTCGCCAGGCTGGCGCTCGCATCGGCGCGAGGTCGAAGCGGGGACTTCCATCGAGGTCGTCCTCGAGCCTTCGGCCGTGCTCTCGGGGCGCGTCGAGACGATGGCGGGCTTGACGATTCCGAAGTTCGAGGTCGAGGTCTCCCCGGTTGACGGAGGGCCCGCCATCGCTGACCAGAGCGAAGACTCCTCAGCCGATGGTGGCTTCCGGTTCGACCTCAAAGACGGGCCCTATCATCTTCGGGTGAGCTCGGAGCAGCACGCAACGGCATGGCAACTCGTCACCGCTCCGTCCTTCGTCGTCGTTCGGCTGTCCGAGGGCGGCACCGTCACAGGGCAGGTGTTGGACGTCGACGGGAAGCCGGTCGCGAAGGCGATGATCCGCTGCTTTCCAGTGGGGGAATTGCCCTGGAAGACGGTGGACCGGAAGGGAAGCAGCTCGGCCGTTGATGGCAGCTTCACGATCAGCGGCCTCTCGCCGGGAGACTGGACCGTCATGGCGATGCCACGAGACAACCTCGGAAACTGGAAGAGTTCGGCGACCTTCACTGCGCGAACCGGGGTCACCACCCAGGTGACGCTGCGCCCGAAGGCTGGGGCGCCCGTCGCGGGGGTGGTCCTGACCGCCGAGGGTTCACCTGCACGCGCAACCAGGGTCTCGGCGTGGTCGGCGGCACGTGACGGTGGGGCCGAAGCGGGAAGCTACGAGCGAACGATGACCGACGAAGAGGGGCGCTTTCGCTTCAGGCTGATTCCCGCCGGACCAGCGACCGCGGTCGCAGGCGACAACGCCTCGGTCGTTCCCTTCACTGCGCCGACCTCGAACCTGGTCATCACGTTGCCTGCGACCACCACCATCGTCGGGCGAGTGCTGGACGACGAGGCAAAGCCACTGAGCCTCTTCAGCGTCAACCAGCAGCAGTTCGACAGCGCTGATGGTCGTTTCTCGAAGGGCGCGCGGCCCGGAACCGTCGACGTTGGCATCGACAGCCCCGGCTTCGCCCAGAAGATACTGAAGGTCGAGGTGAGCAAGGGTCGGGCGACTGACCTCGGAGACATTCAGTTGAGTCGAGGGCTGAAGGTGCAGGGCCAGGTGCTCGATGAAGCGACCGGCGCTCCCATCGCAGGCGCGCTCGTCGACATGGGGCTCGACCAGCCCGACGTCGGCTTCATGCTGTCCGAAGAGCACGGCGCCGTCGTCACGGACAACAAGGGCATCTTCTCCATCGCCGTCGACCCGACCTCGAAGTGGCTGAGCGTCACCCACGAGCAGTTCGAGGGGCGCTCGCAGCCGCTGACCGCAGGCGCCCAGGAGGTTCGGCTCAAACGTGGCGGCGTGCTCGAGGTCACCGTCTTCGACGAGAAAGGTGGACCGATTCCAGACGTGATGGTCATGGCCGAGCGGCAAGGCCAGGCTCCTCATTGGGGAAGGGCCGGCCTCCTCGAGAACTCGAAGGCCCGCATCGTCGGGCTCTCGGCGGGCACGTGGACCGTGGGCGCCATGAGCGAGGAAGGCCGACTGCCACACAGACCCATCACGGTGCAGGTCGAAGCTGGCGTGAAGCAGGTGGTGTTGAGGCCAGCGACCGGTGGGGTCGAGGTGCACGTCGTCGGCCTCGACGGCGTCGACTGGGCCGCTCTGTATCCGGGGCGAAGGGCGCTCACTGAGCTCTCCGATTCGCGAGGGACGTACCTTCAGCAGATCGCCATCGTCGAGGGAGTCGCCAAGCACGTCTTGCCCGGAGAGTTCACGCTCGTCGCGACACGCACACAGGAGGACCGCCACGAATGGGGAGCGCAGTCGGTCATCGTGACGAAGGAAGGGCCGAACTCGATCAGGCTCCAGGTGTTGTGGCAGAACCAGCCTGAGTCTTTCGGCGATGAATAGGCTTCGGCGAGCGGCCCGCCACGGGTCGTCGCGAGGCCTGGATCGAGAAAAAACCTCACCGCGACCCTCGCGCCACGCCTGCCCCGCTTCACGTCGCGGTGCTCGAGAGTTGGCGTCGAGACGTTCTCAGCGAGCCGACCATCGACCGGGCTCGTTCTGCTGAGTCACCTCACGGCGCGTTGACGCGCCAGTCGCTGCCGCCGCCGCAGTCGTCGTCAGAGGTCACCAACTCCGCGCCGAAGGTGAGTGTCAGCGTCAGCTCGCGCTTCGAGGCCACCACACACCGCAGCACCGGCACCTTCTCGCGCGGGCCACCCGACAAGATGAGTTGCCGCTCCCCGCCGCACCCGTCGCTGCGGGGGTTCGCGACGAGCGCCGTGGCGTCGCGCACGGCCCAAAGCGCTCGCCGCGTACAGGTGACCGTCACCGCCTGGCCCTTCGCGTCGACCCAGCCGGTGCCGGTGCGCGTGAAGAGGGTGACGTCGCGCCAAGGCCATGCAGCCGAGGGACCGGGCAAGCCGAATGGGCACCCCACCGGCGGCTTGCCGTGAACCTTCGGCACCACCACGCCCGTGTCGAGCTCGGCGGTGCGGTGCCGAAGCCTGACCGCGCCGTCCAACACTTCCCACCTGAAGGCAGTCACGCTCACCTTCGACGAGGCGCCGCAGGTGAGCACGCGCGCCTCGGCCCCGTCGGCAGGCTCTTCGGCGTGAGCGCTCGAGGCGATGAGCAGGACCGCCAGCGAAAACAGAAAGAGTTGCATCGAAGTTCTCAAAGGTGGGTGCAGCTCACTTCGAGTAGCGCTGGGCTGGAGCGGCTGGTCGCCACGGACGGTCGTGGTGAAAGTGAAAAAGACCAACCAGGGACGAAGTGGCGACTGGCGACGGGAGAGATTGGCATCGACGAACTGAAGGGCCATGACGAACCCGCCTCTGATGGTAGCCCACCCCACGTCGAGCATGGTGCGCAGCCGTCCTGATGGGTCGGAACTTCGAGCACGCGGCGAGCGTCACCCTCCGCATAGGCTCCCCTTTACCCTTTTGGGGACCCCACCACCATGACCGCTCCCACCCAGGCACCGGCCCGCCGCTGGCCCCTCGTCCTCCTCGCAGCGCTCGCGCTGGTGGTGGCGTTCGCTGCCTCGCGCACCTGCCTCACCACCGGCTTCCGCACCGGCCTGTGGCTGTCCGAGTGCCCCGACGGTGAGCTGCGACAGCTCGTCACCGTCAACGCCAACTCGATGGTCCGCGGGGCGAAGTCGTACGTCACCGTCAGCGCTTCCGCCGCGTACACCACCGGCCCCGCCGACGCCCAGCAGACCGCGCCCATCTCGACCTTCTCGACGCAGCTGTTCCTGGTGACCCCGACCGGCGAGACGCCGCTGCCCCCCCTCGACGGCTGGCAAGCCTCGGGCTCCTCGCGCACCTGCGAGCTGCTGCTGCCCACCGTGCCCGACGGCGACTACCTGCTGCGCGCCCAGGTCACCTCGCGCCTCGGCGAGACCACCCTCGACACCAGCCTGCCCCTCTTCGCTCCCGCGCGAGTCCACCTGCTCACCGACCGCCCCCTCTACGAGCCGGGCAACACCGTTCAGTTCCGCGCGCTGGCCCTGCACGCCGGCACCCTCGCGCCGCTCGATGGCCGGCCGGGCGTCTTTCGCGTCACCGACCCCACCGGCGAGGTGCTGCTCGAAGAGAAGGCGCCCGTCGGCGACTGGGGCGTGGCCCAGGGCAGCTTCCCCCTCGACTCGGCGGCGCAGAGCGGCCAGTGGCAGGTCAGCTGGACCAGCGGCCCCGCCAGCCAGTCGCGCAGCTTCACCGTCAAGCCCTTCACCCTGCCCCGCTTCCGCGTCGAGGCCAGCGCGGCGAAGGCCTTCTACCGGCGCAACGAGCGGCCCGAGCTGCGCGGCGAGGTGCGGTACAGCTCGGGCGCGCCGGTCGCCAACGCGAAGCTCGAGCTGACCTGGCAGGTCACCGGAGCCTGGCCGGCCCCCACCGCCTGGGTCGATGGCTCGGCCCTGCCGAGGTTCGCGCAGACCTCGGCGGCCGGCCGCTTCGAGCTGCAGCTGCCCCAGGTGCCGGACGATCTGCAGGGCCAGGCGCACCTCACCGCCGCCATCTCGGCCGTCGACCCCTCTGGCGACCGCGTCGAGGGCCAGGCCGACCTCTTGCTCAGCGAAGACCCCATCGCCGTCAGCGCCGTCACCGAGCTGGCCGGCGGCCTCGTCGAGGGCTTCAACAACCGCCTCTTCCTGCGCGCCACCACCGCCGACGGCCAGGTCTTGAGCGGCGCCCAGCTGACCGTGAAGCGCCTGTGGGAGGCGACGGACCCGGGCCTCACCACCGACGCCGATGAAGACGGCGTGGCGTCGGTGCAGCTCGACCCGGGCCCCCCCGTGAACGTCGTCATCCCCGCCAGCCCCTTTCGGCCGCCTGCGAAGGCCGACGCCGTGGTGCGCACCGACCTCAGCGACCCCATCTCGGAGCCCGAGGTCACCCTCGCCGACCGCCTCACCTTCGATCGCGCGGAGAAGGCCCTCGAGGGCTGCACCCGGTACGTGGGCGAAGAAGGTGGCGCGGTGTCCTTCGGCGTTCACGTTCGCGCCAATGGCAGCCTCGCCGGCGTGGCAGGCACGAACAGCCGCCTCAGCCAGTGCACGCAGCGGGTGCTCGAAGGGCTGCGCTTCGAGCCCGGCAGCGAGCGCCTCTTCTCGGTGAGCTTCCAGTTCAACGATGAAGACCTGCCGAGGCTGACCGCGTCGGCGCAGGGCATCCCGACGGCGCCTGACGAGCTGTCCGACGCGATGACCGATGCGCTGCGCGAGGTTCGCGACTGTCTGCCGTCGACCATCGAGAGCGGCGAGCTGCAGCGGAACGCCATGTGGCGGTTCGAGCCGAAGGCGCAGACCATCGCCCTGACGTGGGTGCCCGTGAAGAACGGCGGGCGGGTGCCCGAAGGCGTCATCTCGTGCATCACCTCGAGGCTGCCGCGCCTGACGCTGCCGGCGCGCTCAGCGGAACAGGCCGCCGACGAAGCCGCCGCGGTGGGGCGGTTCACCTTCACCGTCGAGGCTGCCGAGAAGTACGAGGCCGACCGGCCGCAAGAGACCGTGATGGAAGGCTACGAGTTTCGGGTGACGGCCACGGCGGGCGGCGAGCAGCTCGGCTCGACCATCGTTCGCCTGACGCCCGGCACCATTCCCGACGTGCGCTTGCGGGCCAACCAGCAGCTGGTCAGCGCGAACGAGCAGGTGACCATCGAGCTGCTGCGCGGCCCCGACTGGGTCGGCGAGCTGCCCGAGAAGCTGTTCCTGAGGCAGGGCGCGCGGACCTGGGAGTCGAAGTTCGACGAAGAGAAGCGTCAGGCCGTCTTCACCATGCCCGCCGACGTCGAGGGCTGGTTCTCGGTGCAGTTCGAGAGCGCCACCGTGTACCTCTTCTCGCAGCCCCGTTCCCGGCTGGCGGTCACCATCACCCCCGAGAAGCCACGGTACGCGCCCGGCCAGCTCGCGCGCCTCGACCTCGAGACCCGCATCGGAGGCAGGGGCAGCGCCGCCGCCGTTGGCCTCTTCGGCGTCGATGACAGCCTCTCGCAGCTCGCGCCCCTGCCCGGTGCCGCCGAGCTGGAAGGCCTGCGCCCGCAAGTGCAGAGCGAGTTCGCCTTCCCCAGCATCGACGCGCAGGCGCTCGCGCAGGGCCGGGTGCGGGGCAAAAACGCCGCCGCCGCGACGTTGCTCAAGGTGTCTTCCCTGCCGCCGCCGCCAGAGCTCGACACGCCCGTCAGCACCACCGCCAGCACCGTGTTCGACGCCAACGCCGTGCTCGTCGACCGCTTCTACGCCGCGCTGCAACAGCTGCACGTGCAGACCCGCGAGTGGGAAGCCAGCACCGTGAAGAGCGAGAAGATGTCGCCCCGCACCATGGCCACCTTGTGGAGCAAGGCCCTCGACGCGCTGGAGAAACGCAACGAGTCGTCCCGAGACTTCTGGGGACGGCGCCTGCGCCTGCATCGCCTGCCGATGGACCTGCTGGCCCTGACCGAGCCGCGCGAGGTCGTCGTCGATGGCACCCGCCTGTCAGAGGACTCCGAGAACTGGAACCTGTGGGTCGCCAAGGAGAAGCCATGAAGAAGGTCCTGGTCGTCGTCTTCACGGGCTTCGCGGTGCTGGTGCTGTTCTTCATGGCGGCAGGGTCCCGCAGGTTCGCCGCCAGCGCTGACGCCCTCGCCGGAGAGGAGAACGTCCTCGGCCTCCGCCGCCAGGAGGGCATGATGAAGGAGTCGCTGCGCAGCTTCGGTGGTGAAGGCCGGAATGCCGCTGCCCCCAGCGCTGCGCCCCCAACTGCCCCAGAGCCGCTGATGAACGCGCTGATGGGAGACGCCCAGCCTCTCGGCGACGTCGGCTCGTCGGCAGAGGGCCTGAGTGGAGGTGGCAGCGCTCCGGGAGGGCTCAAGCGGGGCGCGATGCCGAAGATGAGGGAAGCGAGGAGCGCGCGGGCCGACGTCGCCTCGGCCGAGGCCGTGGAAGCGCCCGCCGCGACGCGCGCATGGTTCCCCGAGACCTTCCTCTTCGAACCGCTGGTGGTGACCGACGCCAATGGCCGCGCCAGCGTGCCCGTGAAGGTGCCTGACCGGCTCACCACCTGGCGGGTGCTGGCCCTCGCGCACTCCCGGCAGGGCGCACAGGCCGGGGCCGTCACCAGCTTCCTGGGGACCCTGCCGACGTACGTCGAGCCCGTCACCCCTCCCGCGCTGTACGCCGGAGACCGGGTGACGCTGCCGATTCAAGTCGTCAACACCACCGAGAAGGACGTCACCAGCCCGCTCAGGCTCGAGTCGACCGGGGTGCTGTCCTCGACCGGCGGCAGCGTGCGCGTGGCGGCGCAGAGCAACGTGGTGCAGTCCGTCTCGCTCACCGCGCCCAGACCCGGGCCCCTCACCTTCAAGGCCACCCTGGGCAGCACCGATGCCGTCGAGCGCGTCATCGACGTGCAGCCCGCTGGCCAGCGGCAGGTCATCACCCACGGCGGCACCCTCGCCGCGGCCCGCTCGTTCCCTCTCGAGGGCCCCGCTGACGCCTTGCCCAACAGTGAGCGCGTCGCCCTGCGAGTCTTCCCCGGAGCCCTGGGCCTTGTGCGCTCCGAGCTGTCGGCCGCCCCCGGTCGTGGCGGCGTGGCGGAAGACGCCTACCTGCTGCAGCTGCTCGGCGACGCCCCGGCCCTGCTCACCGCGCTGGGGCAGGCGCCCGACCTGCCCACCATTCGCACGCTCTCGCTGCTCGCCACCCAGCGGGTGATGCGGCACGCGCGCTCGCCCTCGGTCGATGCGGCGACCCTGCTCGCCGAGGCCGCCCTCGCCCACCCGGACAACCCGGTGCTCGCCCGTCTGGGGGAACGCCTCGCCCAGCAGGTGGCCCAGGCCCAGCGCCCCGATGGCACCTGCCAGGGCGCCACCGGGTGGACGCTGCAACGCCTGCTGGTGACGACCGGTGGCTGCCTGCGCGCCGTCAAAGCCGCGCAGGGCGCTCCCTCGGGCAGGCAGCGCTTCACGGCCGTCTCGGTGAAGGCGGCCGGCGCCTTCGAGCGAAACCTGGGGCGCATCGCCGACCCGTACACCGCGGCGTCGGTGCTGGCCTCGGGCGCGGTCTCGGGCTCGGTGGCCGACGCGCTGAAGGTCCTCGTGCTCAAGGGCATCAAGCCAGGCGTCGACGGAGCGTCTTTCCTCGCAGTGCCCTCAGGCGTGGTGCGCGCCGACGGCCTGGTGCCTTCCACCATCGAGGCCACCGCCCTCGCCGTACTGGCGCTCGAGGGCGACGCGCAGGCGCCGCTCGCCGATCTCGGCACCACGCTGCTCGGCGCCTACAGCCCCTTCACCGGCTGGGGCGACGGCCGCACCAACCTGCTCGCCCTGCGCGCCATCACCCGGCTCTTCAAGGACAAGGTGCCCCCGGGCGTGACCATCACCCTCGAGCGCGACGGCAAGGCGCTGACGCAGGGCACCCTCACCCCCGAGACGTTGACCCAGGTGCTGGTGCTCGAGGCAGACGCCAGCGGCTCGGGCGGCGCGCACACCTGGTCGGTCAAGGCCGAGCCTCAGGTGCCTGGCCTCGGCTACACCGTGAACCTGGTCGCCTTCGTGCCGTGGAAAGAGAGCGACCGCGGCGGGCTGGAGCTGACCCAGACGCTGCCGAAGGAGCTGAAGGTGGGCCGCGGCGCCGACCTGGCCCTCACCGCTGCGTACCCGTCGGGCACCGCGATGACCCTGCGCCTCGGCCTGCCCGCTGGCGTGCAGTCGGACACCGCCGCCCTCGACGCGCTGGTCGCGAAGAGTTCCATCACCCGCTACGAGACCGAAGACGGCGCCATCACCCTGCACCTGCCGCAGCTGCCCAACGGCGAGGTGTGGGAAGCGACGGTGCGGGTCATTCCCACCCTCGCCGGTACGCTGCAGGCCCAGCCCACCACCTTGAGCGTCGACGTGCAGCCGGCTGGCTCGAAGGCCAGAGGGCCAAAGCCCGGCTCGAGAGCTTTCGTGCCGAAGGCCTGGGTCATCACCGCGGGCTGAACCGCGTCACCGCTCTTCGAGCAGCACCTTCAGCTCACGAATGCGGCGGTCACCTCGTCGCGCTCGAGACGGCCCAGGCCTCGCTTGACCGGCTGTCCTCACGACTGTTCCAGTCTTGAACGAGCGACGATGAGCGTTCGATACGACCGCGACGGCCTCGAACGCTTCGGCGTTCTTGCGAGCGAACGTGAAGAACGTGACGCTTCGCGCGGGACGCTCGCCGCGAGCTATCCTCGACTCTCCGGTGTTTCCGCTCCTGCCCACCGTCGTCCCCTGCTCGGCGCTGTTGACGCTCGCGGGCCGAAAGCCTGCTGACGGCGCCCGACGCCCGGGTTTCCGGGCCATCCACCAATGAGCTCGCCGTGGCCGTCTCAGACCCGACTCCTGGTGGGGCTCGCAGTGGGCCTCGTGGCGTGCGCTCCGGCCTCACGGCTCGAGGAGGCCACCGCGCCCGTTGCGCCAGTGCTGCGGGTCGACAGTCCTGCGCCGCCGGCGACGCCGGCCAGCCCTGAGTTCACGTGCCCTTCGGGGTGGCAGCGTGCGGCCAGCGGCGTCTTCTGCGAGCCGTGGCCACGCTCAGCCCAGCCTCAGAATTGCCCGGCAGGCGAAGCACGCTTCCCCGGAACGCCAGGCTGTGCCCGCGTCGGCGCTGGGTGCGCTGCCGACGGGTGGCCCGCGGGGCTGCCCACGACCCGGGTGCTCTACGTGGGGGCCCAGGCCACTGCGCCGGGCAACGGGACCCGCACCGCACCGTTCAAGACCATCGCCGCGGCGACCAGCGCCGCACGCGCCGGCGACACCATCGCCCTCAGCCAGGGCACGTTCAACGAAGACGTCCGGATTCCCGCCGGGGTGCTGGTGAAGGGCGCGTGCGCGCTTCAGACGCGCATCGTCGGCGCCGGGGGCGTGGCCGTCGTCCGCGCCGGGGGGCTCGAGGCCGCGCTGCAGTCCGTCACCGTCACGGGCCCGTCGGTGGGGGTGCTGGTGAACCCCAGCGGCAATTCCCTGGCCCTCGAGAGCGTGATCATCGACGGCGCCGAGGGGGTCGGCCTGCTCGTCGGAAACACGGCGCGGGTGAGCGGGCGCGACGTCGTGATTCGGAACACCCAGCCCAACGCTGCCGGCCAGGGCGGACGCGGCATCTCGTGCGAGCTGGGCGGGGTGCTCGCGCTCGAGCGCGTGGTGCTTCAGAACAACCAGGAGCACGGCCTCAACGTGAACGGTTCCCGCGTCAGCCTGACCGACGCGGTGATCAGCGACACCCGGCCGCGGGCCGACGGCCTGATGGGTCGCGGCGTCTCGCTGAACCAGAACGCCGAGGTGACCCTCACCCGGGTGGTCATCGAGCGTGTGCGCGAGGCGGCGGTGCTGCTGGCGAACGAATCTCGCGCGACCTTCACCGACGTGCTGGTGCGCGACACCATCGACGACGACGACGGAGGCCTCGGCCTGGTCGCCGATGGTCGCTCGGTCGCCACCCTGCGACGAGTCGCCTTCGTCAAGACGCGCGCCACCGCGGTGCAGATCCGCGGCGCGAGCACCCTCGACGCCGAAGACCTGCTCATCGACGACGTGGCGGTCGCGGCGTCCACGGGCCGTGATGGCATCGGGCTCGACGTGGTCCAGGGTTCGACGCTGCGGGTGGTCAGGGCCCTCGTGGCGCGGGCGCACACCGGCGCGATCGGCGTGCGGGCAAGCACCGCCACCCTCAGCGACGTCAGCGTTCAAGGGCTGCTCGAGGCGCGGGGCCTGCGAGGGGTCGCCGCGGCCGTTCAGCTGCGCAGCTCGGCGGTGACCGTCGCCCGCCTCGAGGTGCAGGACTTCACCGGGGTGGGCCTGTTGGTGGAGGGCGCTGGCGCGGCCGTCGAGTGCGACGACGTGACGATTCGTGATGGCCGCCCGTTCCAGAGCGGTGACGAAGGCGGCGGCGGTGGCCTGTCGATTCAGGGGGGCGCCCGACTCACCGCCAACCGCCTCGCGCTCAACTGGCTGCGGCAGGTGGGCGTGGCCGTTCTCGATTCGTCCAGCACGGCCGCGCTGACCGATCTGCAGCTCGCCGACGTGGAGAGCGACGGCCCGACCGGCGAGCAGGGGCGCGGCGTTCACGTTCAGCTCGGCAGGCTCACCCTCACCCGGGCCAGCATCGCGCGCGTGACCGACGTCGGGCTGTTCACCAGCGGGGCGGTCGAGGCCACCCACCTCACGATTGAAGACGTCGTCAAGCGCGCGTGTAGCCGCTCGGGCGTCTGTGACGATCTCGGAGGCTCCGCGCTGGCGGCGCTGGAGTCGACGGGGCGCTTCACCGGGTCGATGTTCACGCTGACCACCAGCGCGCAGTGCGGGGTGCTGATCGCGACCGGGGCCTCGGCCAGCTTGTCGCGGGGGCTGGTGCGGGGGCACCCCATCGGCGTGTGCCTGCAGGTGCCCGGCTTCGACGTGCAGCGTCTGACCGACAAGGTCGACTTCGTCGAGAACGGCGCACGGCTCGACGCCAGCGACCTCCCCTTGCCGACCCTCACCGTGAAGCCGTACGGCACGCGCTGAACGTGCAGCGCATCACCCTTCAACGGGTGAGCTGGGCCAGCCACAAGCTCTCGAAGGGAAAGAGCATGGCCGACGGCGCGAGCACCCGGCTCTTCGTGTCCTTCTCCTGCTCGAGGGCCTCGTCGTCGAGCCCCGGTTGAAGGCACAGCCAGACGCCGCGAGAGCCACGGCTACCAGCGGAAACAGGGAGGTTGAGCGGTTCATGCCCCCTTGGTGGGCGCCGCGGCCCTCTCTTTTGAAGTCAGTCGCCTTTGGTGGCCCGCAGCACCCGCGAGATGGAGACGTCGAGCTGGCTGTGCAATGCGTTCATCAGGCTCGACAGCTCGGCGTCCTTCACGGTCTTCGCCAGCTCGGCCCGGGTCGCCTCGAGCAGCCGCTCCCGGCACCCGGTGAGCCACCGCCACACCGTCGCCCGGTGGGTGTTGAAGATGCGGCCGAGCTCTTCGGCGCGCATGCCGTCGAGGTAGTGCAGCCGCAACAGGTGCTGATCCCGCGCCGAGAGCTGCCCGAGCGCGGCCTTGAACGCCGTGGCGAATGCCTCGGCGAACTGCTGCTTGAGCATCGAGGCGTCGAGGTCACGGGTCAGCGCCGGTGAGTCCAGCAGCGACTCCTCGGTGGCCACCTCGCGCTGTCCCTGGCGCGCGAACTCCTGAATGAGGCGGGCGGTGGTCGCGCGGCTGAAGTGCACCAGCGCACCGCGGCCCGAGTAGGTCGCGAGCCCGGGCGGCCGCTCCTGGTCCCGCACGAGCAAGCGCACCCGCAGCCGCTGCAGCACTTCGTCTGCCGTCAGCCCCGGTGGCAGGTGCCCCCGCACCACCGTCGACGAGCGGGCGATGACGTCGCGCTCGAAGATGGTCAGCGCCGTGGGGTCGCCGAGCAGGCAGGCATGCGCCAGGCACAGATCGCCCGCGTGCAGCGCCTCGAGCGCGCTGTCCTCGGCGAGGTGGGCGGCGACGAAGGCGATCAACCCGGGCCCATCGGCCTCGAGCCCGGGCTGCGCTGCCGCGGCGCGGTCCACCAGCGACTGCAGCTCGTCGTCGAGGGTGGACCGCCTGGACAGGGCGTCCCGAAGCTTCGGGGCCAGGTGCTTCAAGAAGATCTCTCGCAGCACCTCGGTCACCCGCAGGAAAGTAACAGGACTGGGGTACCCTTTTGCCACCCGTGTCGTGCCTCGACGAGAACACCCTGGCGGCGTTGGTGGGCGGCGACCTGGGCGGGGCGCGGCTCGCAGAGGTGCACGCGCACCTCGAGACGTGCACGGACTGCACGCGGCTGGCGGCGAGCCTGGTGAAGGGCGCGCGTGAAGATGACCAGCGCCTCTCGATCGCCGACACCGTCCCCACCACCGGGCCGCTCGAGCCGGGCCTCGAGCCGAGGTTCGAGCGCATCGGGCGCTACGTGGTGCTCGAGCACCTCGGCACCGGCGGCATGGGCCGGGTGCACGCCGCGTTCGACCCCGTGCTGGAACGCAGGGTGGCCCTCAAGCTGGTGAAGTCGGGCCGCACGGCCCTCGCCGCGGAAGAGGTGAAGGCGCGGCTGCTGCGCGAAGGCAAGACCATCGCGCAGCTCAACCACCCCAACATCGTGTCGATCTTCGACATGGGCATCGAGGACGGAGAGGTCTACGTCGCCATGGAGCTCGTCGACGGCGGCTCGCTCAAGGGCTGGCTCTCGGCGAAGGCGCGCACCTGGCGGGAGGTGCTCGCGGTGTACCTCGAGGCGGGGCGGGGGCTGGCGGCTTCCCATCGCGCGGGCCTGGTGCATCGCGACTTCAAGCCCGAGAACGTGCTGGTCGGCGCTGACGGCCGCGTTCGAGTCACCGACTTCGGGCTGTCGACCAGCATCTCGTCGAAAGAGCTCGCGGGAGGTCCCCAGCCGGGCAGCGCCTGGCTCACGCAGAGCGGTGCGCTGCTCGGCACCCCCGCGTACATGTCGCCCGAGCAGTGGGAAGGCCGGCCCGCCGACGCGTTGTCTGATCAGTTCAGCTTCTGTCTCGCGCTCTTCGAGGGCGTGTTTCGCAGCCGGCCGTTCGAGCGTGAGGTGGGGAAGCCCAGGGCCTGGCGTCGGGTAGAGCCGGTCGGCGGTCCTTCGGTCCCTGCGGCGCTTCGTGCAGCGCTCGATCGCGGGCTGTCGATCGACCCCCGTCAGCGGTTTCCGTCGATGGAAGCGCTGCTCTCGGCCCTCGAGCCCCGCGCGACGCCCCGGTGGTGGTTCGCGGCGGCGGCGGCGGGGCTGGTGCTCGTGGCCGCCGGCCTGGTCGCGGCGAGACTGAGTCAACGCTGCACCGGGGCCGCGGCGCTCGCCGAGGCCGTGTGGAGCCCTTCGGTGGCGGCCTCGGTCGACCGCGCGCTCGAGCAGGACCCGGGCGCCGCACGGCTGGTGCGTACGCGGCTGTCGGCCTATCTCGCCGCGTGGGCGACGATGCACACCGAGGCGTGCGAGGCGACCCGCGTGCGCGGAGAACAGTCCGACCAGGTGCTCACGGTGCGCATGGCCTGCCTGGAACGGCGGCGCGCCGACGTGCGGGCGCTCCTCGAGGTGATCACGACGAACTCGAAGCCCGACCAACTGCAGGCCGCTCCCGAGGCCGTCGAAGCGCTGACGCCGCTGGCGGTGTGCGCCGATACCGCAGCGCTCCTCGCCCAGGGGCCTGCGCCCGCGAAGCCCGCGACGGTGGCGGCGGTCGAGGGCGTTCGTGATCAACTGGCCCAGGAGCGCGCGCTGATGGACCTCGGTCGCTACGACGACGCGTCGACCAGGGCCTCGGTGGCCCACCAGCGCGCGCTGGCGGCCGACGACCCCGCGGCGCTGGCAGAGACCCTGGCCCTCGAGGGCGCGCTCGACGAGAAGCGCGGCGACCTGAAGGCGGCCGAGAAGGTGCTGCTCGAGGCGATCTCGACCGCAGATGCCGCCAGGCATGACGCGGTGCGCGCCGACGCCGCGACGACCTTGATGCTGGTGGTCGGGGTGCGGCAGGCCCGGTACTCCGAAGCCGCCGCCTGGGACAAGCTGGCCGAGGGCGCCATCGCGCGCGTCGGCGGCGACCCCTGGCTTCAGGCGCGGCTGCTGCAGACGCGGGGGCTGGTGCGCTACGCCGAAGGCAAGCTGCAGGAAGCGGTCGAGACCCAGCAGCGCGCCGCCGACACCTACGCGAAGCTCGACCCCGGCGGCGTGCAGCGCGGGCTGGCCCTGAATGAGCTCGGCGCGGCCCTTCGCGGGGCCAGGAAGGTGCCCCAGGCGCTGGCGACCTATGACCAGGCCCTGACCATGCTGCGCGCGCGCCTGGGCGAATCGAGCGATGCCGTCGCGGCGTCCCGCAATGGCCTGGCCAACACCTTCATGCTCGAGGGCCGCTTCGAAGAAGCGCAGGCCATGTACCTCGCCGCCGTCACCGTGTTCGAGAGGCGCCTGGGGCCGAAGCACTTCCGCACCGTCACCGGGTACAACAACGTGGGCGTCGTGCTCGCCGAGCAGGAACGGTTCGCCGAGGCGCTGCCGTACTTCGAGAAGGTGGTGGCCGCGCGTGACGCCCAGGCCGCTGACCCGAAGGCCGCCGACGCGCACGCGAACCTGGGCCTGCTGTTGCTCGAGCTCGGCCGGCCTGGCGACGCGCGGGTCGAGTTCGAGCGCTCGAAGGCCCTGCTGCAGGGCGTCGCGGTCGACCACTTCAGCAACGCCGAGCCGCTGCTGGGGTTCGCGCGGCTGGCCCTCGACGAGAAGAAGGGCGCCGAAGCCGAGCCGGCCATCATTCGCGTCCTGCAGCTGTGTGAAGGCAAGCAGGGCTTCCGCTTCGAGTCGACCCGGGCGCGCGCCGAGTTCCTCGAAGCCCGGTTCCTCGTCGAGGTGAAGGGCCGCCGTGACGAGGGCCTCGCGCTCGCGCAGAAGGTGCAGACGACCTTCGAGGGCTTCGGGGCGCAGCGGTTCCGGCGGGACGTGGCGGTGGTGAAGCGGTGGCTGTCGTCACATTGACCCCGTGGCGCTGCGTCGGGTACGAATGCTCCCCTGCGACTGAGCACGATCGGCGTTGCGGTGGTGGTGGCGGGCTGCGTGGTACGGGGAGACCTGCCGACGGGCGAGACCTTTCCCGATGGACGCAGGCGAAGCGCGCTGACACCAACCGCGACGGCTTCATCGAGGTGTCGCTGAAGGACCTCTCGGTCGTCGACATCGCCCCCCCGCCCTGCGCAGCTGACTGCCCTGCTATCGTGGGGCTCCTCAGCACGCGTGAAGCAGCCCTCTCCGCGTCCCGGTTCCGGGTGTCACGGAGCGGAGGCTTCGGTGTGCTGGTAAGCCATGGCGCAGGGCTCGACCTGCAGGACGGAGAAGTGTCGTTCAACCTCGCAGGTTCCTGAAGGTGCGGTTGACCAACGGCGAACAGAAATCGCGGCGGCGACCCGGTTGGCTGCAACTCTTCGGTCGACCTTGGAGAGAAAACGGGTGCCCTGGTCAGTTGGGCATTCCGGGAATCGGCTTGGAGGCGTCCTGGTACAACGTGCCCATGCGCTTGTAGGCCCGCTTGGTGCCGCAGACGTCGAGCTTGACGGAGGCCGCGCCGACACCGTCTTCCTGTTCGGCGAGGACCGCGATCTTCTCAGGCGGACATTCGTGGTCGAAGCTCGCGGTTCGAATCAACGTCTCTCGGCTCGAGGTGAAGCCCATGGCGGCGCAGCTCGCGCCGAGGGACAGGCTGACGATGACAGTGAACAATCGGGACATGCAGCACTCCTGTGAGCGTCACGCGAGATGCGCGACACCCTTTGAGTGGGCCCATCGACGCGGCCTTTTGAACCGGCTGCGCTTTCTGTCGAGCGCACCTGTTCGGGCCCTCAAGCGGTGTGAAGGCAAGTTGGGCTTCCGCTTCGAATCGACCCGGGCGCGCGCTGACTTCCTCGAAGCCCGTTTGCTGGTCGAAGGGGTTGCGGCGGGACCTGGCCGTCGTCAAGCGCTGGCTGATGTCACATTGACCTCCTGTCGCGGCGTCGGGTACGGGCTCTCCCCATGCGACTGAGCGTGATCGGCGTGGCCGTGCTGGTGGCGGGCTGCGGGGTTCGGGGAGACCTGCCGACGGGCGTGACGTGCTCTCGATGGACGCAGGCGAGCGGTGACGGCCCGCTCGCGCAGGCGCTCGCCGCGGCGACGTCTGGCACCTGTGTCGTCGCCCAGAGCGGCACGTACTCGCAGGCGCTCTCGGTGCCCCAGGGCGTCACGCTGGTCGGCGAGGCCGGCGCCGCGGTCGAGCTCTCCGGGGGCAGCGACACGCAGCCCGTCGTCTCGCTCGCGCCCAACGCGGTGCTCGCAGGCGTGAAGGTGAAGGCCTTCGCGGCGGGCATCGGGGTCATCGGCGCGGGCAAGGGCCAGCGGCTGTTTCAGGTAAACGTGACCGGCGGCAAGAAGGCCGGCGTCGTCTTCTGGTGCGAAGAAGACTGCAGAACGGACGACTTCTCAGACGTGGTGGACTGCACCATCTCGGGCGCCGCCGTCGGCCTCATGACGCGTGGGGTGCGGGTGCGCCTGAAGAACGGCGCGGTGACCAAAAGCGGTAGCTCGGAGCTGGTGTCCGGCTACGGGGTGGTGGCGTCAGCAGGCGCGGTGCTGGAGATGGAGGGCTCGAGCATCGAGCAGAACGAGTCGCTCGGAATCTTGCTCGACGGCGCGGGCGCGACCGAGGCCACGCTCACCAACGTCTCGGTGAAGGACAACACCGGCCGCGGCATCTGGGCCCAGGGCCTCGCCGGCACCATGGCGAGCCCGAAGCTGAAGCTGGTCAACGCCACCATCGAGCGAAACGTGCTGATCGGGCTTGGCGCGCGCAGCTCGACCGGCATCTTGGTGACGGGGGGCCGCATCGCGGCGACGGTCACCGGGTCCACCCGGGGGCAGCTCGCGGGGCAGGTGGTGATGGTGGGCGACGGGCTCGGCGTCTTCGAGGGCACCGGAGAGCTGCGCGTGGAAGGCGCTTCCCTCGAGGCCAACCAGCGGTCGCAGGTGCTGGTGGACTCCGCAATGGCCGGGGTGGTGATCGCCTCGACGGTCAAGGTGACGGCGGGTTCCGGTCTGGGCGTGGTCGTGCAGCGCACCTCCCAGACCGTCGACGCGATGAACGTCACCCGGCCCGCGGCGGGCCAGGAGCTGTCGATTGCCGCGCCGACATTTGGCCTGCCGACCCGCTGAAGGCCGAAGAGGGCGGCGTCGTTCTTCGTCTTGGTGGTCTCTTGCACCCTGGCCTTGCCCCTCGACGCGACCGCCCAGCGGCGTCTACGCGCTGGCGCGCAAGACGTTCGCCAACTGCCGTTGACCTGCATAGAGCCGGGCGTAGGCGGTCTGCACCGGCACCCTGGCGCGTTCCGCGACCTCAGCCATGGGCAGCTCGTGCAGCATGAAGTCCGTGACGACCTGACGCTGCCGGGTGGGCAAGGCCTGCACGCCGGCCATCACAGACGTGCGGTTCTCGGCGACGAGCGCCTGGGTCTCGGGGGTCTCGGCGGCGGCGCGAACAGGGCTGCGCTCGACCAGCTGTTCCCGGCGGGCGGTGGCCGAGCGGCGTCGGTCAGCGCTCACCCGACGCGCGATGCCCAACAGCCAGGTGCGAGGCGACGCGTCTCCCCGGAAGGAGTCGAGCCGGCGAAACGCGATCTCGAACACGGTCGAGGTGATGTCTTCCGCGTCGGCGCGCTGGGAGGCCAGGTGCTGCGCGAAGGCCAGCACGGCTGCGGAGTGCTGCTCATAGAGGCGGCCCACCAGCTGTCGGCGTTGAGCCTGGCGCTCGGTGGTGTTGAACCAGGGGGCAGTGGTGGGCGACCTGCGGTGCGTGGAGGTGTTCACTCCGAGGCGATGGACCCCGGCCGCAGCTGTTGCATTTCGCGGTCACTTTTTTGGGGGTTCGAAGCAAAAACAGGCAATTCCGAACACTTGCGATGCTGTTCCGCTGGCTCATCGGCAGACGCCTCCGGTTCCCCGCGGTTCGCAGGCCCCTGAGCACATGGGCGCAGCTGGATCACACAGGCGAGCGCACCGGTAGGCCATCGGAGCGGCGGGCGAGTTGACGCAGATGGAGCCCGGCCGGCACGTGTTCGCGTACTGGCACGGCTGCCCGTCGCTGACGTATTGCGAAAAGATACAGATGGTCGTCATGCCCCCGTCCTCGATCACCGGGAAACAGCCCTCTTCGCAGTCCTGCATGAGCGGGTCGCAGCCCATCGAGTTCGGCGCAAACAGACACTGTGAGATTCCCTGGCGGTTGATGCACCTCTGCGAGGGGCCACAGCCGGAAGTGCTCTGACACAGCCTGGTGCAGGTGCTGATGACCCCTCCGGGCTGGGTGGTGCAGAACGTCCCGGCAGAACAGTCGCGGTTCGAGGCGCACAGCTCTCGTTCGAGGCCAAAGCCTGGCCGCTCACAGCTCGAGCCCGTCGGTGACGTCGAGTCGGGAAAACACGAAAGGCCCGAGGGACACGCGCTGAACCGATCGCACGTCACCCTGCACGTGCTCCCATCGCCGATGGTGCCGCTGGGGCAGCGGCAGGCCACCTGGGTGTCACTGGTCATCGTGCAGCTGGCCAGGCTGTCACAGCCGCCGTTGTTGGTGGCGCAGAGGTTGGGCACGCACTGTTGGCCAGAGACCTTCACGAAGTTCCTCTGGCACTCACAGGTGAACGACCCGGGGGTGTTCACGCAGCGCGCCGCCGTCGGGGGCCCGCAGAGGCCCGAGGTCGTCGCGCACTCGTCGATGTCGGCGCAGCCCTCGGGGCTCGACTGGAACCCCGCGGAGCACCGACAGGTCAGGCTCGAGAAGGTGCGCGCGCCGCAGGCCCCGCAGGCTGGCGTGGTGGACGTGTTCGCGCAGAGGCACCCGCCGCCGCGACACTCGGCCCCGGCGACGCGGCAGTCGGCGTTCGAAAAACAGCCCCGGGCGCAGGTGCGGGTCTCGGGGTTGCAACCGAAGTCGTCAGGGCACCGGTCGGTCACGCAGTCGGTCGGCAGCGTCCGGCACTGCCCCGCGCTGCAGACGAGGCCGGCAGTGCACTGCACGCCGCACCCGCCGCAGTTGGTCTCGTCGGTGAACGGGTCGACACACCCGCCTCGGCACTCCACATATCGCCCCACGCAGGTGTTGAGCCTGACCGTTCCCCCGCCGAGGGGAGCGCCGCCCCCAGCTGCTCCGCCCCCAGCTGCTCCGCCCCCGGTCGCCGTGCCTGCCGCGGTACCGCCGGCGGCGGCCGGCGGGCTGAAGGTGAGGCACGAGCCGACCGAGCACGTCGAGCCCGAGGCGCAGGCCACGCAGGCGCGGCCCGCCAGGCC
>VYLD01000048.1_pt1 | contig 68837 bp, 19 predicted proteins | sample 5114401 | NCBI WGS metagenome assembly VYLD01 (sample SAMN12291783, study PRJNA351875) | freshwater metagenome | isolation source: freshwater lake | place: USA: Michigan, Gull Lake | collected 2013-08-08 | reverse complement strand
TATGATAATTGTACCAGAAGGCAATTGATAGCCTGTTAAATTCCCTTGTTTCCACCACCTCCAAGCCGTTCGATAACTTATTCCTGTTTTTTTTGCATAGTCTGATAGTTTCATGTCTATATATTACCATGCTTGACTATATCTGATTATATTTCTCTTGAAACTTTACAATACCCTCCGCTCAAAGACAGGGACAGCCTTTGATCCTAGCCCATCGATAGAAAAACTACTATTAGGGCCACTGGTAGCAACAAGGTGAACGGTGACAGAACTTAACGGCCTATGATTAAAGAAACGAGGAATCAGAACCCTAAATAAATCCTCGCTCCGCCATTGCCTTGATTCTCCCTGATAATTATGGGACTTTTTGCCCGTCACCAAAACCTCCGTCAGTGGTTTAAATCCCAACACTTCGGACGTAGCGCAACCGATAGTCGCTATGCTTTACTGGTAGCCTGTTTAATCGGAATTCTCTCCGCCCTTGCCGCTATTATCCTGAAATTGGGTATCGGTTGGTTAGGTGGTTGGCGGGTGCATCTAGTAGCCAATTCCTCTCCTTTCCTAGTTTTGCCCCTCGGCGGTTTTCTGCTCGGTTACAGCGCCGGTTGGATTGTCGAACACTTCTCCCCCGCAGCCGCCGGGGGTGGTATTCCCCAAGTAAAAGCGGCCTTAGCTAAATATCCTTTGCCCCTGTCTTGGCGGGTCGCCCTAGTAAAAATGATCGGGGCGATCCTGATCCTTGGCGGTGGTTTAACCCTTGGTCGTCGCGCCCCCACGGTACACATCGGGGCGGCCCTAGCGGCCCAATTAAGCGTCTGGCTGCCCACCAGTCCCGATCACCGTCGTCAGATGATCGCAGCCGGGGCAGCCGCGGGGTTAGCGGCCGGTTTTACTACTCCCATCGCCGGCGTCCTCTTTGTGATCGAGGAATTAATGCGCGATGTCTCCAGTATGACCCTAGAAACGGCGATTGTGGCTTCCTTTACCGGGGCCGTGGTTTCGATGATGCTGCAGAATACCCCCTCAATGATCACTGAATATGCCAATATTAGCTTCTCTGCCCAAGAAATACCCATTTATTGCCTTTTGGGGGTTTTAGCGGGCTTATTGGGGGCTTTATTCAATCAAGGCATCCTTTTTTGTAGCCAGATGCAGCGGCGTTGGCGGTTATCTCTGGCTTGGCGCATCGGTCTGGTCAGCTGGTTATCGGGAACAGTAGTGGCCTTTTTACCCGACTTTTTTCGAGATAATACGGGTTTACGGGAATTTTTGCTGGCAGGGGAATTAAGTTGGCAGAATACCGCCCTCGCTTTCGTCGTCTATTTTTTCCTGACGATGATCTCCTATAGTTCTGGCGCTCCGGGAGGACTCCTCGCCCCCGCTTTGGTGTTGGGCTCCTGCTTGGGGTTTCTGGTGGGGGGAATCGAGACGAAAATGATGGGTTTCGGCAGCGAAGCTAGTTATACTTTAGCGGGTATGGGGGCTTTTTTTACGGGAGTAGTCAGGGTTCCGGTAACGGCGATCGTGATTGTCTTTGAACTGCATCGCAATTTTAATGTTGTGCTGCCCCTGATGTTGACCTGTGCCGTTTCTTATATCACTGCCGAAAGCATTCACCCCGGTTCCCTCTATCAGCATTTACTTTCCGCTAGTGGCATTATTCTCAACGAAGAAACCCCTTCTAATGATGTGCTGGCCCATCTGTCGGCTATGGATGTGATGCAATCGCAGGTGGAAATTCTGCCGGCAGATTTACCCCTGGGGGAAGTGGTGAAAATTATGTCCCGTTCCCATCATCGCGGTTTTCCCGTGGTGGAACAGGGGCGACTATTGGGGATTTTTACCCAAAGTGATCTGGATAAATGGCGATCGAAAAACAGTCAAACGGTCCTACGGGAGATCATGACTCCCAATCCCATTACTGTGGCCCCCCAGGCAGCTTTAAGCGATGTTTTATTTCTGTTAAATCGCTATCAGCTTTCCCGTTTACCCGTTACCGATGGTCAAAAACTGGTGGGGATCATCACCCGCACCGATATTATTCGGGTGGAAGCCGATCAATTGGGGGGAGTTTGTCAACTGCCCCAACGCAGTACCCCTTCCTATGTGGTTTATCAAACCCGTTCCCCGGCCGTGGGAATAGGCCGGATTTTGTTACCTATTGCCAATCCCGACACCGCTACCGCTTTGTTTAAAATTGCTGCTGCGATCGCCCGTGAACGCAATTATGAAATAGATTGTCTCTATGTGATTACTGTGCCTCGTCTTAGTTCTCCGGCGGAAGTAAAGGTAGATACGCGGGAAGGACGCAAATTACTTCATCGTCTGGAAAGATTAGCCCGACAGCAGAATATCTCTGTTCATACACAAATTTCCGTGGCTCAGGATATCGCCGACGGGATTTTGGCCACGATTCGCGAACGACACAGCAATTTATTAATTATGGGTTGGACGGGGGAAAAATCGACCACTGGGGCGATTTTCGGGTTTTTAGTCGATACTTTGATTGCTGAAGCCCCCTGTGAAACCATCTTGGTAAAATTGGGGACAAAGGATTGTTTTCCCAACGATCTTAATCGGGAAAGGATGTGGCTGATTCCCACCGCCGGCGGTCCCAATGCCCAACGCGCTTTAGCATTATTGCCTAGTTTGCTGTCTTTGTCCGAGTCTTCGGATCATCCCAAACTTTGGTTATGTAAAATCTATTCCCCGACGGAGTTACTGCCAGCTCTGTCCACTTTGGAAGTTTTACAAGCATCTTTACAGAAAGCGATCGCACAGCCGATTGTACCTTTACCGATTTGTTCGGCCTCTCCGGCCGAGGCGGTGATTCATCTGGTAGAATCGGAGGATTGTTCTTTGGTGCTTTTGGGTGCGTCCAGGGAAAGCTTGCTCAATCAGTTCTTAAATGGCAATATCCCCTCGACGATTGCCCGTGCCGTTAATTGCACTGTGATTCTCGTGCGAGGGGAATTATCAGATTAGGTTATTAGCTAGGCGGAAGCTAAAGTTAAGCCGAAGGGTACGGTATTGTCAATTTTCGCCCCTTGACTTTCCTCTAGGGAATGGGGATAAAATATTTCCCTGTCTAGTTGACCATCGGAGTCATCCTCATCCCCATCGCTGATATAAAGGCGTTCACAGGGGATGTTATCGGAAAGGATGGCGCTGGCTATCATCCCCGTATGAATCTCTAAGAAAGCATCCGCTAGGGTCTCAAATACTAAACGCTGCCCGGGAAAAACCACCCTTTCAAAATACCAGTTAGCAATATTGGTGATGCGAACAATTTGAATATGACTGGTCGCATTGACATAGCAACAAAGAATACTATTTTTCTTGCCGTTGGGGAGGGTATCGAGAATCTGTGCCATAGCAATTGGGGTGATCTTAAAGTGGGTTTCTCATCGCTCCTTCACCCTAACATCCTTTGATCCCCGATAGTTGTAAAGATGATTACATTACTCTGATAAAAATCTACCGATCGCTTTTTCTGGTGATAGAAGGCGGTTTTTATTAAAAAATCATTAAATTTAACTAATGCCTAGTTTTGGCTATTTGTCAAGGGGGGAACTACGTTTTTTTGCTGTTTTTCTTGATTTTTTGCCCAGCTATTTATCGCTCAATTTTGTTGACGGTTTCAGGATTATAGAAACCGAGGTAATTTTTGTCAAGTTAGATACCTCTTGCTCTTGATATCCTCGATCTGGTTGACTAAAAAGGGGCGGCCTGTGCTGGGACTGATAAGTTTTACAGTGCTGGGGATAATAATCCCTCGATTGTTCGGGGTTTCTAGGCAAATTTCCCCTGAGAATCCCCGTCTTTTGCAAGCGGGGAGATGTCAACTCATCAATAATTGGGACTCTATCAATCAATTTTCCCAGCCGAAGCAGCATTAACTATAAACTTGCTAAAACCTCTTTAGCGGCGGCCAAAGTCCGTTCGATATCGGCCTCTGTGTGAGCTAAAGAAGTAAAACCAGCTTCAAACTGGGAAGGAGCTAGATAAACGCCTCTTTCCAACATTCCCCGGTGAAAACGACCGAATTTAGCCACATCGGCCTTTTTGGCTCCTTCATAGTTATGCACGGGGTTGCCAGTGAAAAACATCCCGAACATGGCACTGATATGACCTCCAGAAACGCTATGACCAGCATCTCTGGCCACTTTCAGTAGCCCTTCAGTTAAGGATTTGGTCACTTTATTGAGATATTCGTAGGTGCCGGGGCGCTGGAGTAACTCTAGGGTTTTAATTCCCGCCGTCATAGCCAAGGGGTTGCCGGATAAGGTTCCCGCTTGGTACATCGGGCCGGCCGGAGCGACCATAGCCATAATATCGGCGCGACCGCCGTAGGCCCCCACCGGCAGCCCACCGCCGATAACTTTGCCGAGGGTGGTTAAATCGGGGGTGATGCCGAATTTTTCCTGAGCGCCACCGTAGGCGATGCGGAATCCGGTCATTACCTCATCAAACATTAATAAGGCTCCGTATTCCTTGGTTAATTCCCGCAATCCTTCTAAAAAGCCAGCATCCGGCACGATAAAGCCGGCATTACCCACCACTGGCTCTAAAATCACCCCGGCAATCGAGTCGGGATTCTCGACAAAGAGGGCTTTTACCGCTTCCAGGTCATTGTAGGGGGCGGTTAAAGTGTTGTTAGTGGTGGTTTTGGGAACCCCCGGCGAGTCGGGTAGGCCTAGGGTCGCTACACCAGAGCCGGCTTTCACGAGGAACATATCGGCGTGACCGTGGTAACAGCCCTCGAATTTGATGATTTTATCCCGGCCGGTAAAAGCCCGCATTAAGCGCAGGACGGACATACAGGCTTCGGTGCCGGAATTGACAAAACGCACCATTTCAATGCTGGGAACGGCATCAATCACCATTTCAGCAAGAATATTTTCCTCGACACAGGGAGCGCCGAAACTGGTTCCTTTGTCTAGGGCCCGGTGCAGGGCGGCAATCACTTCGGGATGGGCATGACCACAGATAGCCGGCCCCCAAGTTCCCACATAGTCGATATATTCGTTACCGTCCACGTCGCGAATATAAGCCCCTTTGACGCTTTCAAAAACGATGGGTTGACCACCGACGGATTTAAAGGCCCGCACGGGGGAACTTACACCCCCCGGCATTAATTTTTGAGCGGCTGTAAAGATTTCTTTCGATTTTGTTGTTTGATACGAAGATGTGCTAACCAATCCTGTCTCCTTGTCTATTTGAGTCTATTGGTTCTGGGGGAGGCCCAGAGCTTTGTTTTGTTAACTTCCTGCTGCTTGTTCCATTTTAAAGATCACCGGCCTACATTTAACGCAATTTTTTCGCTAAGAAAGGCGCTGGTCGGCTAAAGTCTCGCTATTCTTGACTTGTAGCTTGATGGTTAACAGCTGATGTAATTGGCTGAGAAAGGGCAAAAATTTCACTGTTGACAATTTTTCCACAATCTTTTCAGAATTGCAGTAAAAACCTAGCAATGGCCGAAGTTATTGCTATTGATAGATTTTAGCCCGGAAAGAGCGATCGAAAAAAGCTCTGGTTTTCCACAGATTTTCCACAGGGGAATTCTTGCTATTATTTTTTAGCGTACAAAAAAACTATTCCTGCTATGAAATTTACCAGTAGTCAAAGCGAACTCAACAGCAATTTATCCCTAGTTAGTCGGGCCGTTGCCAGTCGTCCTACCCATCCGGTGTTGGGAAATGTTCTCTTTTGTGCCGATGAGGAAAAGGGCGAAATTAGCCTGACTGCCTTTGATTTGAGTTTAGGGATTCGCACCAGTTTTCGGGCCGAGGTGGTGGAAGGGGGCAAAATTACCCTGCCGGCAAAATTGCTTAACGATATTGTCTCTCGTTTGGGAGAGGGGGAAATCACTATCTCTGTGGAAGAAAACAAGAATGATGAGGAGCATAGTCTCGCTTTTCTAAAAACTGCCTCGGCACAGTTCCAAATTCGCGGTATGAAAGCCGATGAGTTCCCAGAATTGCCCACGGTGGCCGATGGGGAAATTGTTAATTTACCTATAGTTGCCTTGACAGAGGGACTAAAAGGTGCATTGTTTGCCGCTAGTGGCGATGAAACTAAACAGGTGTTGACGGGGGTGCATTTAACTAAAACCGTCGATTGTCTAGAATTTGCCGCTACAGACGGTCATCGTTTAGCGGTGGTACAAACTCCCCTAGAGGAGGTAGAAAGTGCCTCTGGTGGCTTTAATGTCACCATTCCGGCCCGGGCCCTGCGAGAATTGGAAAGAATGATGGCAACAAAACAAAATATCGAGACTATTACTCTGCATGTGGATGATTCTCAAGTCATCTTTGAAATGGGGGAACAGAGGTTAACCAGTCGTAAGTTAGAAGGAGCCTATCCCACTTATAATCAGTTAATTCCTAAATCCTTCGAGCGCTCTTTGGTTTTAGACCGCAAACAATTAATCCGTTGTTTGGAATTAGTGGCGGTTTTATCTGACCAAAAGAATAATTTAGTCAAGTTTAGCCTCGATAGCGAAAATGACCGTTTATCCCTAGCGGTGGAATCTCCCGATTTAGGTAGTGCCAAAGAGTCCATGGCGGCGACAATTCAGGGAGAAAGTGGCGATATTGCCTTTAATGTTAAATATTTGATGGACGGTTTGAAGGCTTTACCCAATAATGATATCCAAATGCAGTTAAATGCTAGTACCCAACCGGTTATTTTTACCCCCTTGGGAGGTTTAAAGATGACCTATTTGGTGATGCCGGTACAAATTCGTCAGTAGTTCTGACTTAATCGGAACCGTGGGATGTGTTTTTAACCTATCCCATTTTTGATCTTGTTAACTCAATCCTATTTTTTCGCCAAAGGATTGGGTTTATTTTCTCTATTTTGGCGATATACTGTTGATAATTGAACAACTTCACGGATTGAATTGATATGTTATTATCTACTCCTGAAACAATTCAGAATATTCTTTGGCAAGGACAACTAGAATTGGATAGCGAAGAAATTGAGGAAGAAAATTTTAGATTTATCTCACCTCCCTCACGGCCTAGCGATGCACCAACTGTTAGCATCGGACAACCAGAAGTTTGGCCATTAGCTGAACTTTATTCTGGTGCAATTCCCTCTTGGTTAGAGGTAAAACAGAATGAGGCACAATTTTTTTTAGTCCGTTTTGCCTGTTCTCTTCGTAATAGTGGAGAAGATAGATTTCAAATTACTCAAGCTAAATTTTGTGTTGATTTACTGCCAGATAATCAACAAAACCGGGCCATTGCTTTTGATCTATATCCGTTAGAAATCAATCAGGAAATCAAGCGGAACTGTAAAGTTAGTCTGTCCCCCAATATTAAGTTTAAGGAAGCTCAGGCAAGTTTAGGAGGAACGGATTTTGCCCTAGAATACCCCGAATTACAACCAACAATTATAGCCACAGGAGTTGGGGAATATAAGGCTGATTGGGAATATCGAAAAGCACAGGGAAAAGGAGTTCAAGGAAGTAAATTTATGCACATGATTGTCAAAGTCCCTAATAATATGCAATTGGTGAGGACTAAGTTAAATTTAACTGCCCGCTTGGAACAAAATGGTAATCCCTTAGTTAAATGGCTTTTTAAAACTGACATTAAAAAAGTGCCAAGCGATTGCTTAATAGTCAATTTAGTTGGCTAATATTTACTCAATTCCTACATCAATAAATGCTTGAGAAATAGCATCTAATTGAACCTCTATATGAGGAGAGGGTGCTAGTAATCGCTGTGCTTGTTGTTCAAATACTCTACGACTATCGAGGAAGTTGTTGAGCGCAGAAATAGATTTCAGAACTTCACGGAATAGCTTAAGAGCAAATTCGCCATTAAAAAGAGGCTCTCCATCGATGACAGTGTTATGAGTTGTCATAAATTGATAAAAAGCATGACTATGAATCAAGGAAAGTTCGTGATAATTCTTGGCCGTAGTTCGATCATTTATTTGTATTTGTCCATAGACAGGCCCTGCATCTGTAAACCTTAAAGAAAGTAATGTATCTAATCGTCTCAGGGATCCGGTTCCTTCTTGAAAGTTTTCTCCCACATCCCACAGCCAATTATGAGGATTATTCCAATAAGAACCATTATCCCTATCATAGTTACGCACTAAAACCGCAAATATATCACAAAAAGATTCTTCAAGTGGATTTTCTTGCGGAGACTCAAGTGGCCCAATTAAACCATGACAAAATTCATGAGCTACTACTGTGATATCAGTTCCATAAGAACGGTTTCTACCATTAATTTCTCTTTGTCCAAATAAAGCCCGTTTAGTTTTATGTCCCCATCCAGCAGGCTCATAGGAACCATTTATTCTGCCAACATTAATGATAGCTTCATATCTATCTAGTGGTTTTTTGAAGTTATCATCGATAAACTGGGCAACGGTTTCAACATTAGAACGAGCTTGTTGGCAAAAATCGCGACAAAGATCATCGACTAATCCGTAATCAGTGAGAATGATATTACGGGAATAATCTTTATATCTCAAATTATAAGTTCGTGAAAGCCCATAGTTACCATTAGATGGTGCGTCATTGCATTCTGTGCAGACCATAAGTTTTTGCCCCCGATAAATTCATAAGTTCCAGTCAGTGGTTAAGTAATTAATCTTGTTAGAAAGTCGCCAATCGTATACAGGGTTGCACTACGAAGGCTAACAAACCATGTGTCAAGATGGCAAAATTTCCAGAATTTAAGCGAACCAAAGCCACAGAAAATTGATAAAATACCCATGTAAGTAGCTGATTTTGACATCCTCGCCGCCGACGCAGATAGCGAAAAACGCTTAATTGCTTAAGTCTGACACTTTCGACCCGTCCATTTTGAGTGTCCGAATGCCCTCCGGCCACTTTGAACAAGTCGAAAAAATCTCATGTTCAACCTTATTTCCTATAATTAAATTGAAGATGGATTTTGGTGTCGATAACCCCTTAATCCCCCCTTGATAAGGGGGGTGTCGATCCCCCCTTAATCCCCCCTTGATAAGGGGGGTGTCTGAAAGTTTTTAACACCTAAATTTGACCGATTTGGACATTAGTGAGGATAATCCCAAACCGAATGAGTACAAAATAGCCAAACAATGATAATGGTAAAACCCTTTTAAAATAAAGCTTTTGACCTGTTAAAGTCCGATGTTAGTGCAAGAAAATAGGATTGGGACTTTCAAAAACCTTGCATTATCCTTCTTGTAGTACATTAATTGGTACAAAAAACAAGGGCAACAAAGCCTGAAACTCCTGACTCCTGACTCCTGACTCCTGACTCCTACCACCACCGAAAAACTTTTTCAGCAGACCCTATTTAAATAATGCAAAAAAAGCTTACCAAAACCAGCCCGATAGTTAGGGATATTTTGGCAAATATCTCCAAACGATAGACAGTTTGGCAGTAGGTTATGGACAGAACCCTTTTAGCAGAAGGTTCTCAAATTTGAGAGTTCGAGTATTATCTGACCTGTGTGGGCATCTATCACATAATCAGTTAATTCCAGTGATGTTCCAACAGATTTTTCGCCACTGGTTGGAGCCATAACTTTAATGTTCGTAACATAAACAAGTCTCCACTCACCTAGCTTGTGACTGGAGCCATTAGAAAAGTGTTTGAAATAATAGTAAAGCTGGGGATTAATATCACAATGCTCTAGGGCTTCTTGGGAAATAGGCTCACCCTTCTCAAGACAATATTTGTAGATCGAATATTTTATATCTTTTTCAGTAACTTGCGGATTTTTGTCAGGAAATCCTTTTTTTACAGCTTCATCTTGAGCAACTTCAGACGAGTTTGCAAACAAAAATTTATTGTCTTCGTCTAAATCAACAATGATCGAGGAGCCGTATAAAGGGATACCTTGGTGTCGGAGGCGATATTTGAATTTGAATGCTTGAGTAAATTTCGATTGATACTTATCTACAAGTTCAAATTCAACTGGCAAACCTGTGGACAATTGGACTCGCTGAGTGTCCCCCGGCTCGGGTTTGGGCTCAGGGCTAATGAAATAGCTCCACTCCTCCTCTGCGCCACTGGGCGAACCCGAGCGAGACAACTCAATTGCTCTATGTTCTAATTCAGTTGTTTTTTTCTTTTCTAACTGTTTTGGCATTTTACAATCACTGCAAAGGTGTTACAAAGTGTTACAAAAACTAGATAAAATAACCTTGTCCATTTATTCTGACGAAAATTGTCGAATATGTACATAATGTACAGAATATTTTTCCAGTATGCACATACAGTGACAGCGTTAAAAATTTTTCATGTATTATGGCACAAAACGCACATATAAAAACCGCCCTCACCAGTTCAGTGATTGATACCCTATCGGTCTCTTCCGTCATCAGCAACCTCTTTCCTACAATCATCTACAGGGTTGGACTACGAACGCTAACAAACCAATTACCGATAATTTTAACAATGTTTACAAAAATTAATGCAGATTTTTTATGCACATCCCCCAGATTAGCCTGTATTATATGAACATAACTATTGATCAAAACGGGCGTCTAGGGCTGAATCATCAGAGTAACATCTAAACCTATGAGCGATCTGGACACAGAAAATCAAAGACAAAGCGATGAAGACCGAAAAAGAGATGCTGCGGTGTATTTGCATCTCCTCAACAATCTGACCGATTTGGACATTAGTGAGGATAATCCCAAACCGAATGAGTACAAAATAGCCAAACAATGGGGACAAAATCGCATTTTTGTCCGGCGAGTGCTGCGTTCGGTGATGGGAGAGCGTTACCAAGAAAAGGAACGGGAGGAGCGGATACCCAGTTTAAGCTTGGGGAAATTAGTTACTATTCTTACCTCACTGGAGGCTTATTGGCAAGGAGAGTCAGCCAAAAATAAGGATAGTTTAGCCCAGAAAATGATCAATAAGTTTACCCAACAAGAAAAAGAACGAGTTCTCAAAAAATATGCACAGTTATCTCTGGATGAAAGGAAGAAATTGGGATTACTTGTTCATCCCGAAGCTGGTTTACTTGAGCAGTTAAAAGAGATCATTACCGATGAAATACAGCAGGATTCCCTAGACGTTGTTAGCTTTTATAAACAGGCCATTAATCTATACAGTTCCCAAAAACAACAACACAGTTACCTAAAGTCCCTTGATGCAAATGATCATCTAGATATTGATGAATATTTCAAGCTAGTTAATCAGATTACAGAGTATATTCAACCACGATTAAAAAAATATTATCAGCATTTATCAACAAACTCAGAGCAGGAAATTATCAAGGATTTGGTTGATAAGATTTTAAGAGAAGTGAGCCGGACAGAATTTCAAGCTGGACTCAGACAAATTAAAACTGTTGTCGAGCAATGTCCAGATTTTGTTAAGAATAATTTAACTAGCGATTCCATATCCAATCTCTTTTTGGAAAGCCTGAGCAATTCAATTATTAAAAATAATTTATTAGGGGACAAATTTCCCGTTTATATCGACTATTTAGAAATTGAGAAAGTCAAACCTCTGCCCCTAAAATTATACCGAGGGAAAACAGGGTTAATTAATCCCTATTTTCTCGATGATCCTGAAGACGAAAATGAGTATTATGCTCAAGGATTAGAAAAACAGATAGCTTATAGGGTGCGAGTGTATTTTTATGTCTATCCCCCGGAGAACTGGAAACCAAAACCAACCTTAGAAATCTTAGAAATCAGCCAATTTTTCAAGCAAGAAGAATCAAACAATCGATTAGAATTTTGTGAAGAAGTGGTAGGTGTGGGCAGTCCTATCGCCCATATTACCACCGCAATTAATCGATTTTTGTTTGAGGGGATAGATATTTTGAAAAAGCCAGAAGGAGAAGGCTATCTGCCTGTCACCCAAAAAATAGTCAGTGAAGATAAAGTGATTGGCAATACAAGAAATAGTGCTGTTTGGTCTTATTCTCTGGTTAAGTTATGTAAACAAAAAGATGTAAAAAACTCTCTAAAAGATGAAATTGATTATAATCAAATTGTCGCCGATCAAGAATTAGCAACAGGAGAATTTTACGGATTCGATCTTCTAGAATCTGCCGCTAAGTCTGCCCTTCACGCTCGACTGAGAGCTATTGAAAAAACGGGAATTGATTCCCAGCAATATCTACAACAACTTTGTCAGAGGATTGAGGAAAAATATATACTAAAAAAAGCAGAAAACTGGATAAAATTTTACCCTTTCTCTCTCAGGGCTATGCAAGATTATTTAGAAAAAAAACTGTTTAAGGATAAATATCGCAATTGGGATGAGAGAAATTTCAAGGAAGTTAATAATAATCAAGCTTGGAGTATGGTGGCCTATGAGGCACATTTGGCAATTACTCAAGTATATCTTCAAGAAGGTCTCTATCGTATTGCCAAAAAATATCTTGAGGTTATTAAACCCCATATCGAAAAGGGACGACTAGACGATAAACTATTAGTTAGTCTCTACCATATCTGTCTATTTGATTATCATTTTTATACAGACCTTGAAGATGAGGAACGTGACCATCAAGAAAGGGGTTCTGCAATTCGTAAAGCTGAAGAATGTTTGAACATTGCTGAAGAATATTTGCAGGAATATTTGAAAGAATACGCAATAATTGGTGAATACTCTCAAACTAATGTTCATCCTTTTTTCTATTATCTATCTCGTATCTATTCGCACCGCGCTAAAATTTATCTCTTTTTTCCTTACATTGCTCAATTACCCAGTCCCAAAACTCATTTATTAATTGAACCTCTTCGTCTCTTAGAAAAAGCTCGTATTTATGCGGCTAGAGACGGTGATGCTAATTACTATGCTTACTGGACAGTGTATCAAATTTGGTCTTATTTAATCACTGCTTATGTCGGAGACACCAAGCTATTAAAGGGACAATTTACCCGCCAAAATTGTCTAGAATGGGCCGAACGTTTAATTAAAAATGCTCTTGATTGTTATGGAGAGCGAGGCAGAAAATCTTATCAACAGATAAAAAATTATAGTGGTAAACAGACAGAGTTTAGTATATCAAATATAGTTTATGAACAATACAATGATATTTATGTGCAAACTATTCCCCCAATTATTGAAATCGGAAAGGGCAGCAGCCACTTAGACGAGTTTTATCAAAAAATATTTCAATCTAGTCAATCTCAACAAAAAATTATACAGCTACCCATGTCAGCATTAACTTACCTTGACTCAAATTCAGATAATAAAATTTATTTATTTGGTATTCACGCTAGTCTTCTTTTATTTGGGTTGGGACTGGTGGAACTTTGTAAAGATAATCAGGAAGAAGGATTAGAAGAACGTATTCTTATGGCTATGAAAAGGTTTACTTTAGGAGCGGCAATTGCATCTGAGGGAACAGTGGATGAAAAAAGAGGAGAAAAAACCTATCTTCAGCGAATATTTACCGAGCAAAAGCAAAATAATAATCAAAAAATGCCCGAAGATTTTCAAATTAGAGGCTTATATCCTCACCGGTTAACTCAGTTTACCGCTAAAGGGAAAATTTTTGCAGCAACCTGTCGAGTAATTCTCCTTTTGTATAACTACGAAAAATATAACAGCTATTGGCCAGAGGTCGCCTATCTTTTGAATGATTTACACGATGCTCAAACTATTATAAGATCGAATAATCCTGATTATTCTTTGGGGCAAAATCGCTATAGTGGCCATCTAGTACAACAATTTAAAGGGGTTAAAAGTTACTTGGAAAGTCAGAAAAATTCTGGCAAATCAGGTTCTTTAGAGGAAATTAGAAACAGAATTGTTACTGATATATTCAAAATACTTCGCGGCGACAAAGTGTAACTATATCTGCTAATTCCTAAATTTTAGACCGCAAACAATTAATCCGTTGTTGGGAATTAGTGGCGGTTTTAGCTGACCAAAAGAATAATTTAGTCAAGTTTAGTCTCGATAGCGAAAATGACCGTTTATCCCTAGCGGTGGAATCTCCTGATTTATCTAGTTTGTGCCGTCCATCTGGGGGGGTGACTAGCGATTTCTAGCTTAACTGGCGTTCGGGATAACGCTATAGAAGGGAGTGTTAGAAAACCTTGGCCAATTCTAGATTCTCAACTCCTTGGTTAATAGGCGATCGCTAACAAGAAGTCCTCCCTACCGATGGACTGGGTTTTACATCAATCTGCTTAACCCGATCTCAGGTGAATTTAGGCTTTTCTGCCGAAAACAAAAGATAATCATCAAACGCCATAAACCAACCCCGATTTCTTGACCAAGCTTCAAGTCCCGGGTTATCTTTCTGGAGATCGATAACTAAATCATGCTTACTAATCCCTTGGCTAATCTGGGCAAAATAATGAACCATTGCCGGCCAAACATATTCACTAATAGATAAAGCTTGGATATTAACAAATCCATGCTTTTTGAGTTTTTCTACATAAGTATGTCGGTCGTATTGATTAGCAAAGGGAATACACATTTTCTTACTATTAACCCGCAGCCAGAAGTTAATTTCTCGCCCCACTCTAGGCAAACAATCCGCTATAGCCAACCTTCCACCGGGCTGCAAAACTCGAAAAGCTTCCGCAAAAAAATCCTCACGAGTGTCAAAATGAAAAGCACATTCTAAAGCGGTCAACTTATCAAAAGAATTCTCAGGAAAGGGTATTTGAGTAGCCGAGCCGACTTGAAGTTTTATCCTGTCCGATAACCCTGCTTTAGCTACTCTTTCTTGAGCAATTTCTACTTGTAACTCGGTTGTATTTAGACCGATAATTGAGCCAACATTGTTTTCTCTTACCCAGAGTAAATCCTGTTCAGCAAAACCGAAACCCACATCCAAAAGGTGATCTCCGGCTTTAAGTTCGGCCACTTCGGCTAATTTACGCGTTAAAGCGGCACAAGCTCCGTTATAAGTTGTTTCTTCTTTCCAATAACCAAAATTAAGCCATTGGGGAAAATTAGGATACTGAAGATGAGGATCGCGTTTCGCTATATTAGTATACAGTTCAGAAACTTGAAACTGATCTTGCAAAAACGCCATTTCTCGAGCTGGATTAAGGACAAATTGTTTGATGATTGCCCAGCGATTACGCCATTCATCTTTGAGGGGAATTTTGCCGATGTTTTCCAAATTATTATCCTCCTAAGGATTTTTCAGAAATATTGCCATTTTTAATTAACCGAATCCCTGAGATTCTCTAGATGCTTTAAAAAAGATTCCACACCTCTGGATTAATCATATAAGGAGGCTTCTCTCCCTGAAGCACTTGTAATATTTGATTCGCCGCCGAAACAGCAGCCGCTAGACTCGCTTCAGGGGTTACTCCGGCTAAATGAGGTGAGAGAATGACATTCTCAAAATTATATAAAGGATTATCTAAAGCCGGCGGTTCTGGTTCAAAGACATCTAGGGCGCATCCAGCTATCAATTTTTGATTAAGGGCGATCCCTAAATCCTTTTCACAAACGACTTTTCCCCGGGAGGTATTAATTAAAAAAGCTGTTGGTTTCATCTTTTTAAAAACTGAGATATTAAACATTTCCCGTGTTTCACTTGTTAGTTCAGGATGCAAAGAAACAAAGTCCGATTCAGCCAGAAGAACATCTAAATCTTTGACCCAAGTTGCTCCTACTGTCTCCGCTTTGCTGGCTGGAACATAGGGATCATAAGCTAATACTCTCATCCCCAGTGCTAGGTTACATTTGTGAGCCACCAGAGTACCAATTCTTCCTAAACCCACAATACCAAGGGTCTTGTTTTCGAGTTGAATCGGTTGGCTCTGATTGCGAATTAAATAGTTACCCTTTTTCACACAATGATCTAAAAAAGGGAGCTTTTTGGCAAGGGCTAAAATCATAGATAAGGTGTGTTCTGCTACAGCTGTAGTTGACATTCCGGGATTATTAACAACGATAACCCCCTGTTCTGTTGCTGCCATAATATCAATAGAATCTGTGCCAAATCCAGAGGTACTAATTACTTTTAAGTGTTTTGCTAATCGGATTGATGAAGCCTCTAACTTATTAGGATAACGCACAAATACGCCAGATACTTCTTGAATGGACTCATTAATTTTATCTGGTGTAGGGTTGGACAAAATCTCTATATTAGTAGATTCTTCAAGAAGTTTTTCCCCCGCTTCATCATACATTTTTCCGATTAAAAGAACCCTGGGTTTTTGAATATCCATAGTCAGAGTTTTTGGTGAAGTAGTAGTCATCGTAATTTTTCCTAAATTGAGTTTTAGCAATGAAACAGTTACAGAGATTTTGAGGATCGATAATCATCTATGGAAACAAGTCGCCAACTAGAATCCTCTAAAAGTTCTAACACCCATTGATGATACTTAAATAAACTTTCTCTATGTCCTACGCTAATAAAAGTTGTCTGTGCTTTTTGTAACTGCTGATATAAGGTTTGTTCGTTGTTCAAATCTAAAGCACTTGTGGCTTCATCTAAGATTACATAGCGGGGATGGGTTACTAACAATCGGGCAAAAGCAAGGCGTTGTTGTTCTCCTAAAGATAATATATTTTCCCAAGGGACTTCCGCATCAAAGCCATGAACTTTTGTGGCTATATTTTGAAGATTAACTTGTTGTAAAACGGATTCAAGTTCTCCATCGGTCATTTCACGGGTTGTTTTAGGATAAAGCAACTGTTCTCTGAGAGTTCCTAAAATAATATAAGGACGTTGAGGTAAAAAGAGAAATTGTTCTAAGGGAGGTCGTTTTAAACAACCAGTTCCTGCATTCCATAAGCCAGCAATAGCTCTTAATAGAGAACTTTTACCTCGTCCACTCGGTCCGACAATTAATAAACCTTCGCCTGGTTCGATAGATAGGGATAAATGTTGAACAATTACCTTTTCATAATCTGGTGTTTGTAAAGTAACATCCTCAAACTCGATCTGATTTTGTTCAAGGGTTTTAATGGTACTAGCATCCTTGGGTTGTTGTCCCATTTCTTCTAAGACCGAAGAAAATTCAGATAGACGCTCAACATAACTGGAAAATCTGCCCAAAGAACCAAATTCAAGGATTAACTCAGAAAAACCATTAGCAAACATACTGCAAGCAATAATAGCCTGATTAACTTGTCCGAAATCAATTTCCCCGCGAATATAGGCTGGAGCGAAGACGACAAAGGGAAATATTTGAATAACTGAGCGATAACTTCGACTAAAAATGTCTTGATTTTTCTCCCAATCAATCTTACTGAGAGAATTTCTGACGAGATTATTAAATCGACGTTGAATTATTTTAAACTCTTGATTTTCGCCTTGAAAAAAGGCAATGGATTCAGCATGATTCCGAACATGAGTTAAGGTGTAGGTGTAATTAGCTTTGGATTCCAGTTCCTCTTGACTAATCTTATCTAATTCTCGACTTAAAGAAACAGCAATTAGGTTGCCGATAATTGTATAAGCCACTAGAATCAAGGCGGCTAGTCGGGAAATTGAGAAAAGAATTACTAAAAAAGTCGTCATTTCTAAGACTTTTTCTAATAAAATAGCCCCAAAATTAACAGCATTTCTAGCAATGGGTTCTATTTCTTGAGAGATCCTTTGATCTGGATTATCCACATCGGATCTAAAATTAATTTTATAATAAGCGCAATGGCTCAAATATTGGGTAACAACCTGCTGATTTAGCCATTCATACCAATCCAGAATAATTCTTTTTTTAACAAATTTAGAAAATGCAGTAAACAGGGTAATTAAAAGTAATCCTAAGCCATAAAGTAATAAACTTGTCATAAACTTAGAGGCATTTTTATCTTGAATAATGACATCAACCAAATAGCGATTAACGAAGCTATTAACTGCATTAGAGGCCACCAGTCCAACAATTACTAAAACAAGGAGAAACAGCATTCCCCATGAACTTATTACCTCTGAAAATGTCCTTCCTTTAGGATCGGTTGGATACCAGTAAGGAGCGGCAATCAATTTCAAATTATCAAAAAATTGATGAGAACTTTTTACGGTTTCTTGTTGAAAAAATGGAGTTTGCATAGTTTGAATATAGGGTAACTTTTAGGAAATGCCTTGAATTTTTTTTAACTTCAAGCTTTCTAACTTCAAGGCTTAGGATTATTTAATCTCCTAAAAAAGCCTCCAAATCAGTAAGTTCTTGTAAGATTAAATCCTCACTAATCTCCTGCTGAACTTCAGTGAAGTTAATCATCTTCTGGGCTGTTTTTTGAACTTTTTCACCGAAAATACGGTCAAACAGATAATCAACTAAGCGTCTAATATTAGGAAAGTCAAAGACTAAAGAAGTGGGTAAGAGAACTTCTAATCCTTTCTCTAAACGATTTTTCAATTCAATAGAGGATAAGGAATCAATCCCCATTTCTATCAATCCTTGTTCTGAATCTGGCATAGATTTAATCCCTAAAATAATTCTGACTTGTTTGCTAACATATTCTAACAAATATTCCCGACGTTCTCCTAAAGGAATATCCTCTAAAAGATCCAGTACAGAGTCTGATTCTTGAACAGACTTAATGGGAATTTCTGAGAGTCCTAAATTTTTTAGGAGTGGTTTCTCGCCTTTAAATTGATAGATATTTTTGAAACGAACCCAATCCACATCAGCGATTAAAACTTGTGTTTGATTAGAAGCCATAATAGCATCCATCACCCTCAAGGCCATATCTGGAGCAATTTCCCTGATACCAATCTGTTTGAGCCAGTCCTCATAGTCTTGAGAAACTATACCATTACCCGCCAATAATGCCCAATTTAAAGCCGTTGCAGGAAGCCCTTGAAGATGACGGAAATGAGCCAAAGCATCCAGCCAATGACTAACAGTATCATATAAGCCTTGTTCCTTTGCCCCCCAAATAGCACCCGCCGAAGAAAACAGCACAAAATAGTCTAATTGAGTACCCAAAGATAGTTGATGTAAATTCCAAGAACCCTTAACTTTTGCCTGAAAAACTGCTTCGAGATCCTGCAAAGTACAGTCTTTTAATTGAGCTTGTCGGCCTGAGATTCCGGCAAGATGGAAAATGCCACGCAAGGGATAAGCGGTTTTTTCAATCTGGGTAAATATGGACTGCATAGCCTCAAAATTGCCAACGTCTGCCGAAATCACTTCGATTGATGCTCCTTTTTCCTCTAATTTTCTGATTTTTTCTGATATTTGAGCTAATTCGGCTGCTGAATCCCACAGGAAGCGGGCTGGTAATGAGCGGCGTGTCGTTAAAATGAGATGTTTTGCTCCTAAATTGACTAAATGTTCCGCCAATTCTAAGCCTAGATGTCCTATTCCTCCCGTAATTAGGTAGGTAGCCTCAGGTTGAATCTTAACGGTTTTTGTCTCTAGAGACTTCAGAGGAAGCAGACGAGCAACATAGCCTTGACCTTTGCGGAAGACCAAATGATCCTCATCGTGAGCATGAGTTAATCCTAATAGTAATGCGGTAATATTTTGATTAATATCAAGGTCGGGATCAAGATCCAGCATACCTCCCCATAATTGCGGATTTTCTAGGGCAATAACACGCCCCATTGCCCAAAGAGGAGACTGAAACCCTAAAGAAGGCTGTTCTAATTCAAAGGGTTGGGCCCCCTGAGTGACAAGGAATAATTGAGGGGGATTAGGGATTGTTTGAATAGCTTTGAGAAGATTTAAAAGATAGTTACAGCGATTTAATAAAATGGATTCTGGTTGATCTTTGGCATCACTATTCAAAAGATAAATAATTCGATCTGGAGATGGATTTGACGCAAACCATTCCTCTAATTGTTGTAGTTGATTAGCATTCAAACAAGACTCAGAAGATGATATTTGTGTATTTTTATCCCCTTGATAAATTATCCGACAGGAATCACACTTTTTAAGTAGTTGCTCTTGAATCGCTAAGGGAAAAGTATTTTGTTGGGGGTCAACATCAGTAAAAATTAGCCAGTTTTTAGCGAGGTTAGGGGAGATTTCTGAACTTTGAGCCAGAATAATACTTTGCTGAAATAAAACACTACCTATTTTTTGATCAGGAGAAACAAATTCTACCTGAGAAAACCCCGATTTAAGCAGAATAGATTCCCAAGTCGATGCTGTAATTATAGGATGATTTGGGCGCAAATGATAATCGCTAAAACGCCACCAACCTTGGGTCAGACCAAAGATTAAATCAATCCAGGAAGATTGCTGAGTTAATTCTAACAGTAATAAATGACCGCCTGGACGTAGTAAACTTTGAATATGAGGCAAGGTTTCCTCTTGTAAATTGGCGGTAGAGTGTAAGACATTAGCTGCGATAATCAAGTCATAAGAATGACAGCAAAACCCTTGGGATTTCGGACTTTTTTCAATATCGAGTACTTTGTATTCTAGTCCAGAAAATTCAGCCAAATTATCTCTAGCTTTCTCTAGAAAGAAGGGGGAAACATCAGTGAATGTGTAGGTAATTTGACGAGACTTACAAGCTTTAAGAACCTGTTGGGTTGTAGCTCCAGTTCCCGCGCCAATTTCGAGAATGCGGAGGGAAGCTGAGGGAGCATAACTTGAGAGTAGAAGTTCAACGGTTTTAGAGATACCCAGATTGAGAATTTTTGCCGAAGATGTATTTTTATAAAACTCGCTGGCTCCTCCTTGTCCATCTTGAGAAAATAGGATAGATAAAGGAGATATTTTTCCCGTAATAATGGCTGCTAAATTTGTGGCAACTTGTCGAAATAGATTGAGTTCTATTTGAGCATTAGGATAATGATTGATTAAATCCTCTACCGCTAAATCAGGATTAGAGTGTTCAGGTTCTTTAATAATTTTCCATAGGGTATTTTGCTTTTCTAAAATGCCGACTTTCGCTAATATTTCTAGAACATGATTCCAGAAAGCTCTATATTCTTGTTTGAGTTCAGCTTGAATAAAACTTTGATCGGGATCAAGAAAGGTATTCATTTGAAAGAGTTCTAAATCTTTCAGAGCTTTAACTACAAAGTCAGCTGCCAGTTTTTCCATTTCGGAAAAAGCGAGAGAAACTCCGATCAATTCTGAGGAGTGTAATTGGGGTTCTAAGTAAACCTCTAAATCCGTTTTAAGGGTGGTCAGATTTTGTAGCTTACCGTTGGCTAAATCCCAGGGAAGCCAAGCTACTTGATAAAGTAATTTGGCAAAATTAAAGTCCTCTTTTTCTTGATAATAGAGTTTAATCAACTGTTGAACAATGGCGGATATTGTTGGTTTTTCATCTTCAGAATAATGACCTGTTTCTAAGAGGGTTTGCATTAAAGTAGTTTTGTCCTTTTCGGATAACATTTTGACCAGATTAGATTCCCGTGGAACAGTTGCAGATGGGGTTTTTAAAGAAATCCAGTGTTGACGTTTTTGAAAGGGATAAGTAGGTAAAGCACATCGTCTAGGATGATAGTCTTGATCAAAACTAAACCAGTCTATCTTTGCACCGCGAACATAAAGTTTGCCCAGACTTTCTAATAAAACTTGCCAATCAGAAAATCCTGAGCGTAAACTGGGTAGAGTTAGAGGTTCAGATGAAGATAGGGATGATTGAACAATTCCTGAGAGAATAGGTTGAGGTCCAATTTCAATAAAGGTATCACATCCGAGAGATTGTAGGAGTAAAGCCCCTTGATGAAATTGTACCGTATTTAGTAAATGTTGAAGCCAATACTCAGGAGTCATAATGCTGTCATCAGCAATTTCTCCTGTTAGGTTAGAGACCAGAGAAATTTGAGGTTGACTGAAAGAAGTCTCTTGAAGAATCGTTTTAAATTCTGCAACCATTGGCTCTACTAAAGGGGAGTGAAAAGCATGGGAAACTTTGAGTTGACGAACTTTCACCCCGGCATTAGTGAAATGGTTACAGAGTTCTTGAATTACGCTTTTTTCTCCAGAAATAACGGTATGTTGTTCCGCATTAATGGCAGCAATAGCGATTTTTATGCCTTGGCTTTGGCACTGCTCAATAACTGAGTTCTTATCGAGAAAAATAGCGGCCATTTCCCCTTGATTTTGGGGTAACTGCCCCATCAAATTGCCTCGATGGGTGACCAGTTTTAAGCCACTTTCAAGATCAAAAACGCCAGCAAAACAAGCAGCAGAATATTCTCCTAAACTATGCCCTAAAATGGCGGCTGGTTGAATTCCCCAAGAATGCCATAATTGAGCGAGAGCAACTTCAATCAGAAATAGTGCCGGTTGGGTATAAGCGGTTTGGTTTAAGGGGTCATCTGTATCAGCAAATACGACGTTTAGCAGGGATTTACCCGTTAGTTTTTGATAGTAGTTTTCCCCTGCGTCTAAAGTTTTTCTAAAGGTGGGTTGAGTCTGATAGAGTTGATGAGCCATCCCTGCATATTGAGAACCTTGTCCTGTAAATAAAAAGGCAATTTTAGGCGGTCTTTTTTCATCAGCTATATCAGGAATAGTTGACTGATAATCTAGTTGCTTGAACTGACGTAATTGTTCAATAAAATCACTGTTTTTATAGCCAGTTAAGGCTAAACGATTCGAGAAATGAACTCGGCCTGTATTTGCCGTAAATACTACATCAGACATATCCTTTTCAGGTTGACTTTCTAAAAAGTCTATGTAGCGACTTACTAAATCTGTTAAAGCCGGTTCGGTTCGAGCGGAAAGGGTGAGCAAATGATAGGGACGTTTGCTCTGATTGTCTTGAGGAATAATGGGAGGAGCTTCTTCTAGAATAACATGAGCATTAACCCCGCCAATACCTAAAGAGTTTACCCCTGCCCGTCGGGGTAATTTTTCGTCCTTGTCTTGCTTAGTAGTCCAAGAAATAGCTTCATTATTAATATAAAAAGGAGTCTGAGAAAAATTAATTTGAGGGTTAGGATTTTGGAAATGTAATGTAGGTGGAATAACTCTATGTTTAAGGGACAAAGTCGCTTTAATTAAACCGGCAATACCGGAAGCAATCTGCATATGTCCGATATTAGTTTTTACTGAACCTAAAGCACATTCTCCCTCATTTGCACCCTGATAAACTTTAGCTAAAGCATCAACTTCAATGGGATCTCCAAGGGGGGTTCCTGTGCCATGAGCTTCCACAAAACTAATTGTATTAGCATCAACACCGGCAAAGGCTAGGGCTTCCGTAGCGGCAGCAATTTGACCCTCTCCACCAGGCGCAGTAAATCCTAATTTTTGTCCACCATCATTATTAATAGCAGAGCCTTTAATAACTGCATAAATATGGTCATGATCGGCTAAAGCATCTGACAATCTTTTGAGCAGAATTACTCCTACTCCACTGCCAAAAATAGTCCCTTTTGCTTCAGCATCAAAGGCGCGACAATGACCATCAGGAGACATGATCAGTCCTTCTTGATATAAGTAACCAATTTTTTGAGGAGAATTAATTGAAGCAGCTCCAGCTAGAGCCATGTCACTTTCTCCACTAATTAGACTCTGACAAGCGAGATGAACTACAACTAATCCAGTAGAGCAAGCAGTTTGAACATTAACGCTTGGGCCCTGTAAGTTTAGTTTATAAGAAATTCGCGTTGTTAAATAGTCTTTGTCATTAGCTACCATTGTTTGAAACCCTCCCGTTGAATCTAGTGTGAAGGGTTGTAACTCGTCATTACTATCTAATTGACCCCGATTAGGATAACAATTATTTATCAAATAGGTGTTCATACTTGCGCCAGCAAATATACCAATTGATCCTTGATAAGTACTAGGATTATAACCAGCGTTTTCTAAACATTCCCAACTACATTCAAGAAGTAAACGTTGCTGAGGGTCTAGTAATTCTGCCTCTCTATCTGTATAGCCAAAAAATTCGCTGTCAAAGTATTCAACTTGATCGAGAATTGGTCTAGCTCTAACATAATTAGGCTGATTAAAGAGTTCCGGAGACACTCCCGACTCTTGTAATTCTTCTTCCGAAAAGAAAGAGATAGTTTCGATTCCATTTTTTAAATTTTCCCAGAAGGTTGTTAAATTTTTAGCCCCAGGGAATTGCCCCGCCATACCAATAATTGCAATGTCATGGGTTTCATTATGGCGACGGGTCCGATTTTCGGCACGTTGACGGCTTTTTTGTGCTATAACTTGAGTGGTATTTGATTCTTCGCTTAAGAAACGGGCTAGGGTGGCAACGGTAGGATTTTTAAACATTTCAGCAAGGGATAGCTGACGGTTAAAAAGTTTTTCAAGTTCATTTTGAACTCGGATTAAGTGTATAGAATGTCCCCCTAGTTCAAAGAAGTTATCCTCCAAACCAACTGAGGTTAACTGTAAAACTTCACTCCAAACTGCTGCTATTTGACGTTCATTTTCTGATTGAGGTAAGGTTTGATTTTTCTGGCGCTCTTTTGCTAAATATTGATCTATTTCTTGGATAAGGCTGGTAAATAATCCCTGTTCAAAATCCTTTTTTAATTTAGATTTTTGAACCTTGCCAATAGAGGTTTTAGGAACTAAATTTCTTTCTAAGGGAATGACATAAGCTGGAGCAATCCCGAACTTTTGGGTCAAATGACTGCGAATTTTTCTAACAACTTTTATCCAGTGTTCAAATTGATCAGATTCTGGGCTAAAAGTAATAATTAATAAGTCAGTTTCTCGACTTTGATCAAAGACGGCAAAGGCGGCTGTATAAGATACTTTAACCCCTTCTAATTCTTCGATTGTTGTTTCAACTTCATGGGCAAAGTAATTAACACCATTAATTATAATTTCTTGTTTTTCTCGCCCAGTAATAAAGAGTTCCCCATTAAATAAATACCCCAAATCTCCTGTAGTAAACCACCCTTCTTGAAAAACTTCCTGGTTGAGTTCAGTATTATTGTAATATCCTTTAGTAACAGAATTACCTTGAATTTGAAGCTTGCCAATTTCTCTTTCAGGTAAAGGATTATTTTCCTGATCGACTATCCGGATAGTTGCTCCAGGAATCGGCTTTCCTAGAGAGACAAAACTATTTTCTTCGGTGAGTTCATTTTTACTTAAACCGGCTGACCAAGTAATCCCAGAACAGGATTCAGTCATGCCAAAAGCTGGTTTAATCGCTCTCTCCCGTAGTTGATGTTTTTCAAGAATTTCTAAGAATAGGCGAATCGTTTTTACTGAAACTTGCTCGCCAGCATTCACTAAAAATTTCATTGAGGAGAGGTTATAAGAGGCGTGCTTAAGTTCTTCGGCCTGTTGATTAATTAAGGAAAATGCAAAGTTAGGGGACCAAGAAATGCTTACTTGATGCTTTTGAATGAGGTCTAACCATTGGAGAGGTTGGCGTAGGACTAATTCCATCGGAACATGAATTTGATGACAAGCCAAATCTACCGCCATAATTCCTAAAAATACGATAGCTCCTACATGATCTAAGGGCATCCAATTAAGGGTAACTTCTTGTTGGGTAAAGTGGTTCATTGCCACTGTACCAGCAGTCATGGACAGAATATTATGATGAGTTAATATTACTCCCTTGGGCATACCTGTACTACCCGAAGTAAAGAGTAATAAGGCTGGATATTGTGCATCAATAATCGGCAATTGATGGACTTTAGAGGTGGCTTTTCTGAGTTCATTAACTGAGATAACTTGCCACCCTTCTAGATGAGAGTAAGTTCCTAATTTTTCAATTTCAGTAATTAGTTCACTGTCGGATAATATCAAAGGATTGTCTAAAATTTTCCAAACATTCTCTAGTTTTTTGACGGCAGAATTTTCCAGATCATAGCTAGGAGCAACGGTCAAAGGAACTGGAATAATTCCCCCTAAAAAACAAGCCCAGAGTGCGGGAATAAAGTCTTGATTTTTGGCAATTTGTAGGATAACTTTATGCCCTAATTTTATTCCTTTTTGTTCCAGTCCATTTAAAATAACCAGAGCATCTTGATATAAGTCTTGATAACTCTGAAAATATTCAGTTGCGTCATTTTTAATATAAGTAATTCCATGATTATTATGTTGAGTGGCACTTTCTAAGACTTCTGACAGAGTCCGCCAATTATCTTCCAATTGTCCTCCAAAACTGATTGAATGCTTAGACACTTTTTTTACACCTCTTGATCAAAAATAGAACCAATCTCGAAAACCCTATGAATCAGTATATCGCTACGCGCAAGTTAAAAGTCAGAAGTGGCCAATTCAAGTTTGAATTGTACCTCCTAGAGGTGCGATGGTCAAGGGCTTTTTGGGTTTGAAGGTTGATGGCAGTCGGTCACTCGGTCTACCTGAGCTTGTTTGATGATTAACTGAGAAAAGTTTTGAGCGATGGTACTTAAAGGATCGATCGCTTTAATGGAGTCAATTCCTTTGAGTTTGAGAGATTTTGTTAAGAGATGAAATTCGGTACACCCAGAAATATAGGAGCGAGTGTTATATTTCTCTAATAATGCTTCTATATCCCTAAGAATACTTAACGGATCGTGTCCTCTTTTTAGCACTTTATAGATCATTTCATGAATCAACTTTTGATCACTTTCTGAGAGAGAAATAATCATATCTGCGGTGGTGCAGCCTTCATGAAATAATTTTTTCTGGTAAGTCCCTGTACTAGCAAGTAAAAGGGTAGGTTCATTATATTCTTGGAGTTCTTGATCCGCTATTTTAATTAAGGAAATAAGTTTATTCGTTAGATTTTCGGGAATCTGAGGTAGAGCATAATGAGCCGTACAACAGCCAATGACTATGAAATCAGCCAGTTTATTGAGATGTTCCAAATTGACTTGGATAAAATCAATAAATTCTCTTTCTTTTCCACTATCAATAGAACCTGTGCGATCAGGTGCAGAGGGAAAAGAAAAAACGATGACATTAGGGGCTTCTTGTTCCTTATCAATAAAAGGGTTATATTCATAAATCGACTTAAGAAATTCGGCGGTTACCACTGGTCCCATACCCCCTAAAATGCCAAGAATCGGTAGTTTTGTCTTCATTAAAATCTCCTGCTCGTATAATTGCTGTTGACTAAAAATTAAAGTCTTCTGCGAACAGATACTGCTCCTCTTGAATCAGATTTTCTGAGGAAGCTAAGGATAAGTTTATCAAAGGTTCATGGGCAAATTTTAAAACTTGCTCTAGCCAATTTTTTAACAAATCTATGATCAATAAAATTCGCTCATGGATAAATATATCTGTGTTGTAGATTAGCTTGAGATAAAGTTCTTCTTCCTCAACAAAGATAAATTCTAAATCAAATTTAGCGGTAATCATTTTTGGGTCAATGGAGTTAACTGTAATTCCGTTCAAGGCGAGATCTACATTTTGATTATTTTGCAGGACAATTGCAACATCAAAGAGAGCATTCCGGCTAGGATCTCGTTGTAAATTCAAATCAGATACGATCTGATCAAAGGGATAGTCTTGATTATCATAAGCCTCTAAAGTGGTTGTTTTTACTTTGCTAAGGACATCCGTAAAACTGTCGTGATCTGCTATCTGATCCCGCAGGACTAGAGTGTTAACATAAAATCCGATTTGATCTTCTAAATCAGGATGATTTCTGCCGGCGATAGCAGAGCCTATTGTAATTTCATTTTGCTCAGTATAACGGAATAGAAAACTCTTAACCAAACTAACTAAACCCATAAATAAACTGGCTTCTTGTGCTTTAATTAACTTCTCAAAAGTATCGATCAATTCGGGTTCAGGTTGCCATGTAATTGTATTTCCTTGAAAACTTTTAACAGGTGGGCGCGGATAATCAACAGGTAAGTTAAGACGCACAGGGACAGGAGTTAATTTAGCTAACCAGTAATCCCGTTGACCTTGAAGTTTCGAGGTTTCTAATTGACTTTCTTGCCAAGAAGTATAGTCTTTATAATGAATTCTGAGAGGGGGCATTAATTGGTAATTTTCTTGTCCATAGGCGTGATAATGGGTGAGGAAATCTTTAATTAAAACCCCTGCTGACCAACCATCAGAAATGATATGGTGCATATTAAACAAGACGATGTAATTCTCTTGGCTTAGTTTAAGTAAGTTAACTTTAAGTAACGGTCCGACTTCTAAATCAAAAGTCGTTTTGGCATTATGGGCAATCGCTTCTTCGATCAAGTTTTCTTGTTCTGTCCTAACATAAGCTGTCAGGTCTATTTGTTTAATGACAAAGTTCATTTGATTATGGACAACTTGACGGGGTTGATTATTGATTAAAGTAAAGGTTGTCCGCAAAATTTCATGGCGTTGAATTAACTGTTGAAAGGCATTTTCAAAAGCATCAATATTAAGATTGCCCTTGAATTGATAAGCACTGGGCATTCCGTAAGCATTATGATTGTGATCTAGAAATTCTAAAGCCCAAAGACGACGCTGACCATGAGACATCGGATAGGATTTTTGGGGGGGAATTGCCGCAATGGGTTCTTGATAATTGTATTGAGTCTGGGAGATTAAAGTCGCCAATCCAGCAATGGTTGGAACTTTAAAGAAGTCAGCCAATTTTACGGATACATTTAGTTCTTTATGAACCCGGGTTACAACCCTTGATAAGAGTAGAGAATGACCGCCAATTTCAAAGAAGTTATCAAAAATACCGATAGGATATTTAGAGAGAATTTTTTCCCAGATGCTAACGAGATTGGATTCTAAATAATTCCGGGGTGCAACATAATTAGAATTAACCAGAGATTTACCGGTTTCTCTGAGTTCTCTCAGGGAGTGCAGGTCAAGTTTCCCATGTCGAGTTAAGGGGAATTGCTTTAAAAAAATAAAGTAACTCGGAATCATATAAACTGGTAAAAATTTGGCAAGAAATTCTCGAATCTCAGCAATTTCCAGAGTTTTGTCTGTTTGACAGTAAGCAGATAATTGAGTTTGATTATTAACTTGAACGGGTAAAACAATCGCTCTTTCAATGGGAGCATAACGAGTCAATTGATATTCAATTTCTCCGGGATCAATTCGATAACCATTGACCTTAACTTGATTATCTTTTCGTCCCATAAACTCAATGATACCGGGAGCAGTTTGCTTGCCTAAATCGCCGGTTCTAAAGAGAGTTTTTGTCTCATCAAGAAAGCTAGGTTTAAATTTTTCTTGAGTCATTTCGGGTTGGTTATGATAACCCGATGCTAGGGCGGCACCTTCTACACAAATTTCGCCGATTACATGGAGGGGAACGGGATTATTAAATTCATCAAGAACCCCTAAGCGATTGTTATGGAAAACTTGACCGAGGGGGATTTCGCTGTCTAAGTTTTCCGTGATTTCATACTGGGATACTCCTACACAAGTTTCTGTAGATCCGTAGACATTGCTAACAATTTCTGCTGGAAAACGTTTCCGTAAAGCTAAGGCAGTTTCCCGATCTAATTTTTCCCCTCCTACCGAGATATATTTTAAGCTGGAAATGGTTTCTTCTGGTTCAAGTAGCCCGAAGATTTCTCGATAGATAGATGGGGTGGTGTGTAGGGCATTAATTTGATTTTCCTGTAAGAAAGAAACCAAATGTCCTATATATTTTATTTCGTACATATATAGGGATGCACCTATGGTTAAGGGGAGAAAAATATTACGAATAGATGGATCATGAGTAACAGCAGCTGTGAAAATATAGCGCCATTCAGGATGTTTATCTAAATCAAAGGTAAGTCGTAAGCTTTGAATAACATTCAAAATTGAGATGTGACGGCCCATGACTCCTTTAGGATTACCAGTTGAGCCTGAAGTGTAGAAAATATAGGCGGTTTGGCTAGAGTTGCGGAATATTTTAGGCTCATTTTTGTCATATTTTTCAACAATAGGATCGATTTTATCTAAGCAAATTTTCTCTATTTTTTCAGGTAACTTAGAGATAAAATTACTCTCCGTTAGGCAAACATGACAGCCACTATCTTTTAAAATAAACTCAATGCGACTGTTAGGATATTGAGAGTCTATAGGAACGTAAGTCGCTCCAGTTTTAAAGGTAGCCAGAATCCCGATGATTAAGTTGTGATCACGCTGGAGCATCACCCCAATCACTTTTCCTACACCTAGCTGATATTCCTGCTGTAAATAATGAGTAAGACGATTGACTTTTTCATTTAATTCTTGATAGCTAAGGCTAATTTTTCCCGCAATTAAGGCGGGAGCATTAGGGGTTAATTTAACTTGAGCTACAAAGTCATCAATGATGGTGGATTTTTCAGGGAGTTTGCGAGTTTTTCCCGTTAATTGTCTGAGTAACTGCTCTTGTTGGACCGAGGTTAATAAAGGTAACTGATAAAGAAGATTATTAGCATCGTCAATGATTCCCCTCAGCAAAATTTCAAAGCTTTCAATAAATTGTTTAATTGTCTCTTTTTTAAAGAGTTCTGTATTGTAATTGCAGTAAATAATGAGGTTATCATTAAGTTCAATTAAGTTAAATCCTAGATCAAAAGGGGTGTAACCAATCGGTTCCGGTGGCAAGGATACTTTTAAGTCTTTAAACTCAGGCAGAGTTAAACTAGGATCCATGTTAAAAGATACCGAAATGAGAGGGGAACGAGAAAAATCTCTAGGTAATTGTAAAGCTGCTAATAAATCCTCTAAAGTATAACTCTGATGGCGAAAAGCGTCTATCAGGGTTTGTTTAGTATGTTGTAAATGTTCAATAAAAGAGGTGGTAGCATCGACTTGTATCCGCAGGGGTAAAAATTGAGAACAAAAGCCTACTAAGTTGTCACTGCCTTCTATTTGTCGCCCAGAAATAGGAATACCAATGACTAAATCTTTATGGCCAGAAATTCGACGCAAAAAAGCAGTATAAGCGGCGAACATCGTCATAAATAATGTAGCTTTATTTTTGCGTCCTACTTTCTGCAAATTTTGCCCAACTTCAGAAGGAATGACTTGACTTTCTTGTCCACCAGTGTAGGTTTTAACGGCGGGACGGGGAAAGTCGGTGGGAAGCTCAAAGGTTGGCAGATGTTCTTGATAGGTTTTCAACCAAAAATCCCGATGCTCTAACATTTGTGGACTTTGGGTCTCTTGCGCTCGCAAAGTTAAATATTGCCGAAACTGCATCGGTGGTTTGAGAACCTCTTTAGTTGTGTTATTTGAGGATGAATAAAATTGACCAATTTCCTGCAAAATTAATCCTAGTGACCAACCATCTGCCACAATATGATGAGTTTTTAAAGATAGCAGATAATGGCCAGGTTTTAAGCGCATTAAAATCACAGCAAATAAGGGGGCAATCGACAAGTCAAAGGGTTTTTGGGAAAACTGAGATCGTAACGCTAAGGCCGTCGCTTCGGGATTATCTTCATCCTTCAAATCAATTAGTTTTAATTTAATGTTAACTTCATTGACAACTTCCTGTAATTCTCCTTGTTCTATAATTTGGGTTCGCAAAGCTTCATGGCGATTAATAACTTGATTAATCGTTTTTTCTAAAATGTAAACATCTAAAGAACCTCGTAATTCTAGGGATGTTGTGACGTTATAGGATGCTGAAGCATTACGGTCTAATTCAGCTAATAACCAAAGCTGACGTTGAGCTTCACTGGTGGGAAAGGATTGATTTAAAGATGGTAAATGTCCCCTACCATCTTCATCTTCAGAGAGCGGCTTTTTTTCTTCTTTCTTGACTTGGGGGCGTTTAGCATTAGCAAAAAAACCGGCTTGCTGCAATTCCGTAATCGCTTCTTTGACAGCTACTATAACTTTGTCTATATCTTCATTAGTATGGCAGGTGGAGAGAAAACAAACTCGTTTTTCCCATGTGTAGATCCCTTTGAGATTTAATAGATAATAAAAGAGGGGTAATTCGATGGGTTGTAAGAAGATACTATAAGCTCCAAAAGGTTCAAAGCGGAATAAAGAGCCAAAATTAACAACCCGAATCGGAATGCCTATTTCTTGAAAAAACTGATTGACTTCGGTGGCTAATCGATGAGTTAATTGATTCACTTTTTCTTGAATCGTTGTACTGTTTTCCCGAAGATGTAACAGCACAGCACGACAAGCAGCAAGGGCTAAAGGATGACGACAAAAAGTTCCCCCAAAAGCGGTTAACTCGGTTTGGGGATGAGAGTCATCTCCGTACTGCCAGAAACCGCCGTCAACGGTATCTAAGAAATCTGCTTTACCGCAGATCATACTAATTGGTAAACCTCCTCCAATGGCCTTACCATAAATGACTATATCGGCTTCAACATTGAACCATTCTTGCGCTCCTCCCGGAGCAATCCGAAAGCCGGTAATAATTTCATCAAAAATGAGTGTGATTCCTTTTTTGTGGGTTATTTGTCGTAGTTTTTGCAGAAATTCTTGAGGCTGTAAATCGGGTTTGCGACTTTGAACTGGTTCGACTAATACGGCGGCTAAATCATCAGCATGAGTAGCAATAATATCGAGGCTTTCTTCAACTCCATAACTCAAGACTATTACGTCTTCAACCATTCCTAAAGGGGTGCCTAGACTTAAAGGTTGAGCAGTGGTTTTATCTTCTCCTACTCGTGCTAAGATGCCGTCAAAAGTTCCATGATAGGAGCCGGCAAACATAACGATTTTTTGACGTTTTGTACGGGAGCGAGCAATGCGAACAGCCGCCATAATCGCCTCGGTTCCCGTATTACTAAAAGCGACTCTTTCGACTCGGCCCATTTCACTAATTAAAGCGGCGGTTTCGGCGGCCAGATTTGACTGCATTCCTAAACCTATTCCTCGATTTATTTGTTCTTGAACCGCTTCAATGACAAAATCAGGACTATGCCCAAAAAAGTTAACCCCAAACCCCATGGCTAAGTCAATGTAATTATTGCCATCAATGTCCTTAAAATAAGCCCCTTGAGCGGATTCTGAAACAATGGGATATTGAAATTCTTTTAAGGCCATGCGGAAGTCAATGGTCGGTTTAACATCTACCATTGTCTTACGGCTATTTTGTGAATAGGCTTTTGATTTGGCGGTTTTCTGGTTATAAATACCCTGTAAATTTTGAATAAAGGCTTGTTGTTGTTCGGTTAAGGATTTGTTCTCAGTGAGCTTTAAGGCTAAGGGGTTTAAATTGGGAGAACTAGGTTTCTCAGGAGATTTGGGCTTCTCTTGAGAAACCGGCGGGTAAGTTTCTATTTTAGAGCTTTGGGCAGGAATGATTTGAGTCTGATTCGTTAATATTTCGGGGGCTATACTGGGGGAGACGGGGGCAGTTTGAAGAACTTCTAATTGCTTGATAATGGTTTTTTCATGGAGGTCTTTTAGGTCTTTTAAAGATTGTAATTGAGCCATCATTAAGGCTTCTTTACCAGAGCTTTCACCAGAGACAGTGAGCTTAGGCATTGCAGGAATTGAGAGGGGTTCATCTGGCACACAAGCAAGAATTAATTCTTGTCCATTGTTAATGGGAATATTGTTTTGTTTAGAGAAACTATTCGCCGTAGCAAACCCACAACTTTTTAAAACGGAACACCAATTTTCACCCCTTAATAAGGGAGTATCTGAGCGTAATTGTTGATCCTGAAAGCGCCACCATCCGGGGGTTAATCCAAAGGTTAAATTCAGCCATGAGTTATTTTCTACGGTTTCGAGGAGAACTAAGTAACCGCCGGGGCGCAGAAGTTCCCGAATATGGGTTAGAGTTTCTGTAATATTTCGGGTTGCATGAAGGACGTTAGCGGCCACAACAATATGATAAGTATGGGCAGGTATCCCCTGAGAAATGGGGGACTTTTCAATGTCTAGTTGATGAAAGTTTAGGTTATATTTTTTCTGAAATTTTTGCCTAGCTTGATGCAGTAAGAAGGGAGAAACTTCGCTAAAAGAATAAGTGACATGATCGAGGTTTAAGTGGTTAAGAATTGCTTCTGAAGTGGCACCAGTTCCTCCTCCTATTTCGAGAATTCGATAGGGGCGCTCACTATTAGAAAAGTTCTTTAAAATCTGGTTAATAGCTTGGGCAACTCGTTGATTCATCAATCGAGATACGGGAGAGTTGCCATAGATACTTTCTGCATGAGCAACGGAACCTTCTGGGAAAATTAATGTCAAGGGATCTGTATTTCCCTTAAGAACTTCTGCTAAATTTTCGCCGCAGCGTTGCAACATTTCTAATTCAGGTTTTGCAGACGGACAAATTTTTTCTAGCTTTTGTAGGGCTTGGGGTAAGGAAAAATACTCAGGCAAGTTTTTGACAGTCCAAACATTCCCTTGATTTTGAAGAATATTAGCTTGCTCTAAATCCTGCAAATAACGATTGAGCAAAATGTGATATTTAGGAGCAATAGGTAAGGTTTGTCTTAGGGTTTCTATTGTCCATTGTTCCCCCTGATTAAGTTTTTTCCCTAAGGACTCTAAAGCCTTGATGATATAGGCTGTAGCGATGGGTTGCAATTGATTAATGACTTGCAGATAATTGCTTAATTCTGTCTCGTCATCGATAACTTTAGTTGTTATTTTTGAAGTATTTTCTAAGGGTTTTTCTTTTACAAATTGACCGAGGTATTCGGAGATATCAACAAGAGTTTGTAAATCGGTAAAGAGTTGATCTATTTTCACTTTGACTTGAAATTTTTCTTCAATTTTGCGAGAAAAGTCAGTCAAGATAATTGAGTCTGCTCCTAAGTTTAGTAATGTCTCATCCTCTGGCAGATCGTTCTCATCTTCTTTCAGAAGTAAAGCCAGAATTGATTTTAATTGATTACGGATTTCCTGTTGATGCTTTTGCATATTAAAAACTGTGGTTTCGGTAAGGTTAGAAGTTTGTGAGTCTAGGAATATTCTGTCAATGCTCTGATTTTCTGTTCGAGGATTAGGCTGAAATTGGAAAGGTTTTCTTTGAAAGGGATAGTTCGGCAATCTGACTTTTTTATAGCCATAATTCTGATTGAATTGTTCTGGGTTGAAAGGCAGGCCATTGAGGTAGAGTTGTCCCAAGGCTGAAAGAATTGTATGCCAGTTATCTAAGCCACGATTGAGAGAACTTAACCAGATGACCTCATCTTTATAACGACGACCTTGTTCTGCCAGTATTGGTCTTGGTCCCACTTCTAAAAATAGGTTATATCCCTTGTTGAAAGCGGTTATCAAACTCGACAAAAATCTTACTGGTTCTCGGCATTGTTTGCTCCAATAAGTGGCATCTGGTGCATTTTCTAAAACCTCTCCATCAAGTCCTGAAAGTAAGAGAATTTGGGGTCGTTGATAAGAAATTTGACGAGCCTCTTTTTCAAATTCTTTTAAAATTGGCTCCATTAAAGGGGAATGAAAAGCCTGAGTAACGGGGAGATATTGAGCGGGAATTTTTTGCTTTTTGCAGGTGCTAATAACTTCCTCAAGGCTGGCACTTTCTCCAGCAATAACAATCTGTTGAGGGTGATTAATGGCAGCTATTGAAACCGTTTCATTATAATTTTTAATTAGGGAACTTACTGTCTCTTCATCAGCAAAAATTGAAGCCATTTTCCCGGAGGTTGTGGTTTGCATTAATTGCCCCCGTTTGACAATTAAGGCGAGTCCAGCTTCTAAGCTAAATACTCCTGCGATACAAGCTGCTACATATTCTCCCACACTATGGCCAATCAGTAAACTGGGGGTAATTCCCCAAGATTTCCATAGCATTGTTAGGGAATATTCTAGGGCGAATATAGCCGGTTGAGCGTAAGCGGTTTGATTGAGTAAATCGGTCTGTTCACCAAATAATATTTCAGTTAAAGGATGGTCTAAATACTTCGCTAATATTTCGGCACATTGATCAATATATTGACGAAATGTTGGCTGAGTTTGATAGAGTTGATGCCCCATGCCGGGATAACAAGCCCCTTGCCCTGTAAAAAGAAAAACAATTTTAGGGGATTTTTCTGATGTAAAACGTTGATAAAAAGTCAAATCATCAAGTGGGTTTTCTTCAGCAAAAGCGGCTAATCTTTGTTGTAATTCTGGACAAGTATCGCCAACAATGGCTAAACGTTCAGGTAAATCTATCCTTCCGACAGCTGCACTATAACAAATATCTCCAATTTCAGGATGAGATTCTAGGAGGGTATGAAAACGTTTAGCTAATTCTTTTAAAGCGGTTTTGTTGTGGGCTGAAAGAGTTAAGAGATGACTAGGAATTTGTTGTTGAATTTCTGAGATTTTGCTGACGGGTGCTTGTTGAACAATGACATGGGCATTTGTGCCAGAAAACCCGAAAGAACTTACCCCAGCTATGGGTACTTTATTGTTATTCGGCCAAGGTATATTTTGAGTAGGAATTTTAATAGGATGGTCTTCCCAATCAACCAGAGGATTAGGGCTTTGGAAATGAAGATGGGGAGGGATTTTACCCTGTTGAAGAATCAGAATCGTTTTAATTATTCCCGCCATGCCAGCAGCGGCTTCAAGGTGGCCGATATTGGTTTTCACTGAGGCGACATAAAGAGGGTCGGAGCGCTTTCCATAAACTGAGGCAATGGCATTCAATTCGATGGGATCTCCTAAAGAAGTACCTGTGCCATGAGCTTCTATGTAGCTGACATCTTCAGGGACTATTCTGGCATCAGCTAGAGCTTGACGGAGCAATTCTTGCTGGGCGGGTCCACTGGGTACGGTTAAACCTGCAGCAGCACCATTATGATTCACCGCCGAACCTCGCAACAGGGCAAGAATTTGATCCCCGTTTTTCTGGGCTTCTGATAAAGTTTTTAAAATTAAAACCCCACAGCCTTCCCCTCGCACATATCCATTGGCAGAGGCATCGAAAGTCTTGCAACGCCCATCGGGGGACATCATTCCCGACTGAGAAAGAGTAATCGTAATTGCGGGTTCTAAAATGAGGTTTACCCCACCCACTAAAGCGAGTTCACATTCACGATTTCTCAGGCTACGAATCCCCTGATGGACGGCTACTAATGAGGAGGCACAGGCTGCATCAATCGAGAGACAAGGACCGTGAAGATTGAGAAAATAAGATAGCCTGCCAGCGGCTGCGCTTAGAGCATTGCCGGTGCCAAAAAAAGAGTCAATTTGATCATAGTTTGTGCCGTAAACCTTCAGGGCATGGTCAATGCTAGTAATCCCCACAAATACCCCTACCTTATTATCGGCTAAATTTTTCAGAGGTAAATTGGCATTTTCTAAGGCTTCCCAAGCAACTTCTAAGAGTAACCTTTGTTGAGGATCCATGGAGGCGGCTTCTCTTGCTGAGATCGAAAAGAAACGGGCATCAAATTCTGTGATATTCTCTTGAAGAAATCCCCCATAAGCGGTGTTCATTTTTCCTAAAGTTGGTTCTTGAGAATACAGTTTTGATATATCCCAACGGCTTTTAGGAACTTCTACTATCGCATCAAGTCCAGCTTGACAAAAACTCCAATACTTTTCTGGGGAATTAATACCTCCAGGAAAACGACAAGCCATTCCGACCACCGCAATGGATTCACTTTGTCTCGTCTCTAATTCATGGATACGAGCCTGCATTACCTCCATTTTGCTTAAGGTCGTTGCCATTAATTTTTTGTAATCTATACTCTCAACCATGCCCCATTCTCGATAATTTCTAAGTTTATCCGCCGTTAAACATAAATTAAGATGCTGCTATCAGTGAATATAAACAAAAGTTTAACCCCACAGAGTTAAGCTTACTCATGTTCATCTACTTAGCCTACCACATCTCATGCCTTTTGAAACATTATTTTTAAAATTTAACCTCCATATTGATCAAGCTCCGTTAATTTTTGATTAAGTAATCTTGCCAGTTCGTCTTCACTGAGGCTGTCATAGGGACTATGATTGTCAGGAATTGGATTTATTTTAATCTCAAAATCGAGATGATTGGCTAGAATTTGTTCCCGTAAGTAGGTACTTAAGCTGAGAAGATTAGGATAATCGAAAATGATCGAAGATGGCAATTTACACCCTAAATCTGTTTCTAAGCGATTTTTAAATTCTATGACCATTAGAGAGTTTAAACCTAAGTCTAAGAATGATGTTTGTTGAGGAATAACTTTGTTCCCATTTAACCCAGTCACTTCTCTTAATATTTTCTCCAGTCCTTCTAATAAAGCGTTTATTCGTTCGTCTATAGAGACAGATTTTAATCGTTCTAATAGTTTTGCTGGACTTGTTTGTTTTTGATTTTTTAGGGTTAATACCTCGCTAAAGAAGGGTTGATTAATATTGAAAGTTTGGTTAAAAATCGACCAATTAATATCGAGAACTATCCCTTGAGTAATATCATCTAAAATTACCTGATTGAGATATTGAAACGCTTGCTCAGAAGGCATCATCTGCAAACCCCAATTAGCGAAACGTTGTTGATCAATTTGGTTGCCCGTCTCCCAAGCTCCCCAATTAATACTAATACCAGGTAATCCTAAACTTTGCCGTTGCTGCATTAGAGCATCCATGAAAGCATTAGCCGCAGCATAATTACTTTGACCCGGTGAACCAAGGATGACAGCCGCAGAAGAAAAGCTTACGAAAAAGTCTAAAGATAGAGAGCGAGTATAACGATCTAATAATAAAGTCCCTGCTACTTTTGGAATCATTACCTTTTGATATTTTTGCCAACTTTGATTACTGATCAGCCCATCTTCTAAGACCGCTGCTGCGTGAATTATTCCTCGTAAGACGGGCAAGTCTGCCCCAAAACGAGAGAATAAATTTTTCATATCTGTGGGGGAAGTAATATCAGCTTCAATCAAGGTTACTTTTGTTCCTTTCTCCACTAATGGGGCTATCAATTCTGTTGAAGATTTAACATGGCGACTACACAAAACTAAGTGACTTGCTCCCATTTCTGATAACCATTGAGCCACTAATCCGCCCAGTTTTCCTCCCCCTCCCGTGATTAAATAAACCCCTGACTGATTAATAAAATGTCGTTTTTCTGAGCTAGGAAGAGATGCAGAAACTAACCTGGCTGCGTAGCGGTTTCCTTGACGTAAAGCCAAACGGAATTCATGGGGGAAACACTTTAATTCATTGAATAAAAGTTCAGCTTCATTAGCTTCTTTATGGATTGGTAAATCTAAACAAACACAACCCATTTTAGGATACTCTTGATTAATGACTGCTCCTAATCCCCATAAATGGGACTGTTGAGGATATAAAGCCGTATCATTGATAATTTTATTAGCCCCACGAGTAATCAGCCATAAATGAGGTAATTTCTCCCAGTTATTAGTGAGGGTTTGCACTAAATTTAAGACGGCATGAGAACTCTGATATACTGTATCAAGCACGTCTTCAGCTTCTGAAGATTCCCAAGAAAAAACAACGCCAGTCGGAAATTCTCCCGATGGATAAGCTTCTTGATAGAGACGCTGAAAATCAGATTTCTGAGCCGGATTGATGACAAAAGAATCTTGAGAATTACATTGATAATTCTGTCCCATTTTTACAGTAATTACTTTTTCTCCTGCCCTTTTATATAAATTAATTAGGGAATTTAAGTCTGTTTCTGGACGAACCAAGACTAACCAAGAATTTTGAGAATTGACGGCAACAGTTGGCATTGATGGAAGTTTTTTCCATTCCACTTTATAAAAGCAATCGTTCGACTTTTCTTGCCATAAACTCTGTAAAATAGCCGGATTTATGCGCCGTGCTGTTAAGTCAGTAAAGCGAGCGCAAAGCTGTCCTTGTTCATCATAAATATTAACATTTACTCTCATTTCACCATTAGTATCTGAGATGACCTGAACTTCCGTCCAAACTTGCGAAGTTGGATTTAGGAATATTTCCAAGGAAGAGAATCCATAAGGTAGATGCAATTCTTGACCATGAATTTCGGGGAAAGCTGCCCCAATACTTTGTAAGCAAGCATCCAAAAGAACTGGATGAAAATGATAACGCCGATCCGCTAAACTAGGGTTAATACTAATTTTAGCTTGAGAGCCTTTTTTGAAAGAATATAACTCTTGAATCGCTTGGAACTGCTCCCCATACCTGATCCCCATCTGCTGATAAAGTTCATAGAATTCACGAATAGAAATCGATTCTTTAGGGGTTTCTCTTTCTAATTTAGTTGGGGTTAATTCTGAGGCAGCCAAGCTTTGTATATCCTTAGGTTTGACTTCACCTGTAACATGAAGAACCCATTTTTCTTGTGCAGAATCACTGCTAAATATCTCAAAAGTATAAATCAGTTGAGATGATTTTTTAGGTCTAAAAATTATTTGGACTATTAAGGGAGTTGGAGATAAGAGTAATCCCTGATGAATAGAGACATTTTGAAGGGTGACAAAATGCCCATTAAATATTTTCTGACTTGCGGCTAAAATAGCTTCAATAAAACCAGTAGCTGGAAATACAATGTTATCAAATACCTGATGTTCTTCTAAATAACTAGGGTTAAGATAACTCACCTCACCTTCAAAGATCATGTCTCCCGTTGCTAACTTTTTAAAATCTTTAATAAAAGGATGTAACTGAGTCTTGATTTGCCCTAGAGAAAATTCCGAATTAGATAGCCAATACCGTTCTCTTTGAAAGGGATAAGTCGGTAAAATAATCCGCTTACCTTGTTTAAATACTGTAGTCCAGTCTACAGAATAACCATTAACAAAAAGTGTCGCTAAACTTCTATACATTTGTGCCTGTTCATCCTGCCCGGGTACAATACTAGGCAACCATAATAGATCCTGGTTGGCAGAAATAAGGCGAGCCATACTCAGTAATACAGGCTTAGAACCGACTTCTAGAAAACAACGATAACCCTGATCAATTAAAGACTGAAATCCTTGACTAAACTGTACAGTACTACGCAGATGATCTACCCAATAATCAGGAGTTGTAATTTCTGAACCTACAGCTTTCCCTGTCAGATTACTAATAATCGTTAAGCTAGGTTCATGAAAAGAAATTGTTTTTAAGACCTGGGAAAAATCATCAAGAATGGGCTGCATTAAAGGAGAATGAAAAGCATGAGATACCGCTAAACGTTTAGTTTTATGCCCTTGATCAATAAAGTTTTTTTCCAGTTGCTCAACAATCTCTTTAAATCCAGAAATGACGGTAATTGAGCCATTGGCTGAAGCAATATTAACTTGATTTTCATAAGAAGTTAGAGCGTTTGCTACCGTCTCATAATCAGCATAAATAGCGGACATACTGCCATTATGGGGCAATTTTCCCATTAATTTACCCCGTTGAGTCACTAATTTTAAGGCATCTTCTAAAGAAAAGACTCCTGCCCAACAAGCCGCCACATATTCCCCGATACTATGTCCTAAAAGGGCTGAAGGTTGTATTCCCCAAGATTGCCATAATTTGGCAAGTGCATATTCAAGGGAAAAAATCACCGGCTGAGTGATTTGGGTTTCCTCTAATAACTCGCTATTTTGCTCTTGAAAGATTAAATCTAAGAGAGATTTTTCTAAAAGGGGTTCTAGAATTTGAGCACAAAGATCTAATGTTTCCTTGAAAACAACTTCTCGGTTATAAAGGGTTTCTCCCATGCCAGAATATTGAGAGCCTTGTCCAGAAAAGAGGAAAGCTATCTTTGGCGGAGTCTCTGATAAAATCGGTCGGATTAATGAGTCAGAATTTTCACCATCTTGGTAATCAATTAATGCTCGTTGTGCCGTGGTTATTGAGTCTGCTAAAATACAGATTCGTTGCGGAAAAATCCCCCGCCCTGTACTGGCGGTAAAACAAACATCAGCTAAATTGATAGACTCAGTCAAAATATCTTGATAATTTCTCGCTAACTCTTGCAGCGATTTTTCAGAACGAGCCGAAAGGGGTAATAGATAAAAATTATTCTCCGAAGGTTGAGGTAAATCAGCGTCAATTTCCCCAACAATGATATGAGCATTCGTTCCACTAAATCCAAAGGAACTTACTCCAGCAATCCTTGCACGTTCGCTGATATTCCAAGGTTTTCCTTGTACAGGAACTTCAAAAATATGAGAACTCCAATCAAAGCGGTGATTAGGATTTTTAAAGTGAAGATGAGGAGGTATTTTATGGTGTTGTAACGCTAGAACGGTTTTAATTAATCCGGCAATTCCGGCAGCACCTTCTAAATGGCCTAAATTCGTTTTTACTGAACCAATAATTAAAGGCCGATTAGGGGAGCGTTGACCAAAAACGGCGGACATACTTTCTAATTCAATCGGATCACCAAGGGCTGTTCCAGTGCCGTGAGCTTCAATATAATCGATTTGTTCAGGCTTGAGATTAGCACGTTTAAGGGCTTGATATAATAATTTTTCTTGAGCTTGACCATTAGGAACGGTTAGCCCACTACTTGGACCATCATGATTGACGGCTGTGCCATAAATTTTCGCCAAAATTTGGTCTCCATTCTTAACCGCTTGGCTCAATCTTTTCAGAACAACTATTCCACAGCCTTCTCCTCGCACCATGCCATTTGCGCTCTCATCAAAGGTTTTGCAATGTCCATCAGGGGCAAGCATATGGGCGCGACTTTCGATTAAAGAAATAATGGGAGTTAAAATAATATTAACCCCTCCGGCTAAAGCCAGATCGCACTCACCATTAAGTAAGGCATTATAAGCTAAATGAATCGCTACTAATGAGGAGGAACAAGCGGTGTCAATAGTCATTGATGGACCCTGTAAACCAAGGACATAAGAAAGACGACCCGCCGCCATACTAACAGAAGTTCCAGAACCAGTATAAGCATTAATGGCTTGAGGAGAATAACTTAATTGGGCATAATCTTGCGTCATGCAACCGATAAAAACTCCCGTCTGACTGTTGCGTAGTTTTTGGGGATTTTGTCCAGCAGATTCTAAAGCTTGCCAAGTAGTTTCCAAGAGTAAACGCTGCTGAGGATCCATAGCGACAGATTCTCTAGGAATAATGCCAAAAAATTCTCCATCAAATTCCTCAATTTGTTCTAGAAATGCACCGTAAGGAGCGTATATTTTGCCAGGGACATCGGGATTAGGATCATACCATGTTTCCTGATCCCAGCGATCTTGAGGAATTTCTGTTATGGCATCTTTTCCCTGTTCTAAAAGTTCCCAGAAAGATTGTAAATTCTTAGCACCGCCGGGGAATCGACAAGCCATGCCGACAATAACAATAGGATCATCATCGAGTTGTGATTTTTCTGGCTGTTTTTGAGAAATTTCTGCTTTTATTTGAGGGGTAAATACCGGTTGACAATTATCCAGAACTTCTCGCTGTAAATAATTAGCTAAGGCTTCAACATTCGGAAAACGAAAAGTAATCGTCGAAGGGAGAGAACAATTAAAGTCAGTTTGTAACAGATTTCGTAACTCTGTAGAAGTGAGAGAGTCCATCCCCAAATCAAAAAATCCTTGTTGAGGGGAAAAAGTTTCATCATTTGAGTGTCCTAAGACAGTAGAAACACGCATAATGATATGATTAGTTAGCCAATTAGGACGCTCTTTTAAGGTTAAATTTTGCCATTGTTTTAAAAACTCAGATGAGGGGGCTGCTTGGGGTTTTCCTTGAGGCAGAAAGTTTTTATAAAAGCTTTGATGAATATAAGGAAATTGTTGCCAGTCAATCTTAATTACACCAGCGCGAATAATCTGATTTAGGAGAATTTTTTCGAGAGCATTAAGGGCTAAATCTGGTTTCATAGCCGCATATCCTTTAGCGGCTAATCTCTCCAAAACATTGCGATCTACTGCTGCACCTATTTCGCTCCAAGGACCCCAATTTATGACCGTTCCGGGTAAATGATGCGCCTGACGATAATAGATAAAAGCGTCTTCAAAGGCATTAGCTGCCGCGGCATTGGCTTGTCCAGCTGAGCCAATTAAAGATACAGCAGAAGTATAACAGACAAAGAATTCTAATGGGTCATTTAGGGTGAGTTGATGAAGCAACCAAGTTCCTTTAACTTTGGGAGCTAAAACATAATTAAAGCGCTCTGGTGTTAGTCTTAATAAGGTTGTATCGTCTAAGGTTCCAGCAATGTGAAAAACGCCCCGCACAGGATATTTAGAACGGCATTCTTCTAAGACAGTGTGCAGTTTTTCAGCATCAGTAATATCAAGTTTTTTGATGGTAATTTCTGCCCCACTAGAGGAGAGATTGGCTAATATTTCAGGGCTAATTCCTTCTGCCCCTCGACGACTACACAAAACTAGATTCCGCGCCCCTTTTTCAATCATCCATCGGGTTGTTGCTAATCCTAACCCCCCTGTGCCTCCTGTGATTAAATAATAGCCATCAGGACTAAAATTGATATTTCCATCTTCAAGTTTTCTCTGCACTAAACGGGGATAAAAACGCTGTTCCCCCCGCAAAGCAACCCGGTTTTCTTGGGGATTACTGTAGATTTCTTGCAGCAGTTTGTCGGCTGAGTTTACTTCATCTGGATCTAGGTCAATTGCCTTGAAATTAAGTTCAGGATGTTCTAAGACTAGGCTGAAGGCTATTCCTAATAAGGATGCTTGAGAGGGAGAGGTCAGGGTTTTAATGGCTTTTGCTGGTACTGCTCCTTGAGTCACTAAAATCAGAGCCGGCGGATTTTCTTGCTGCAATAAGGCTTGTAAGAAAAAGAGAAATCGTTGACAATGAATCTCGACTTGTTGATCAATTTCTCCAGGGATTTTTTCTAAGCCCCAGAAGTACAGTATTTGACGAGTTTCTGAAGTTATCGAGTTTCTCAATATTGATAGGTAATCTTCAGCCATCTCCGGGTTAATATCTTTGGAAAAGACACAAGAACAACTTATTCCTCTCTGTTGGAATAGAGGGATTAAACCGTTAGCAATTCCTTGACTATCTGCCCAGATTATTTGATGATAGTAAGATTTTGCCGGAAGAGAAGGTAATTGCTCACTGCTTCGACTAATGATGACACTTTGTTTTAATAAATTTCGGGTTTTTGCTTGGCTTGGTTCGATAATATTAATGTCTTCAAATTGATTCTCAATCAGTAAATTTTGCCAATCTTTTGTGCTGATTAACGGATAACCATTCCGCCGCAGATCTTGACTACATAACCACCATCCTTCTGTCAAGCCAAAGGTTAAATCTACCCAACGTCTTGCCCCGGTACTTTCTAAGAGGATTAGTCGTCCCTTAGGAGCGATGAGAGAGCGCACATTTTCAAGGGTTTTTTGAAGGTTGGCTGTGGCATGAAGAACATTAGCGGCGATGATTATGTCAAAACTGCCGGGGAGAAAATCTTGAGTAAAGGGATTTTTTTCAATGTCTAAAGTTTGATATTTAATAAAGGGATAGTCTCTAAAATTTTCCTTGGCTCTTGTTAAGAAACTAGAGGAAATATCGGTGAATACATATTCGATATGTTCTGTCGGTAAGTGAGGTAAAATGCCAGCAGTAACGGCTCCTGTTCCTCCCCCAATTTCGAGAATTCTTAGGGGATAATAGGGGGGGAAATTCGCAATAGCACGGCTGATTGTGGTGGCGACTAACTGATTCATCAATTTAGCTCCGGCAGCTTCCGAATAAATTGCTGCGATCGCTTCTAAATCCCCTTGAGGAAAGAGTAATTCTAATGGCTCAACTTGACGACTCATGACTGCTGCCAAAGCAGAGCCACAACGCTCCATTAGACTAATTTCTGCTGGATAATCGGCAAATTCTTGGCGGAGAATTTTAATTTGCGATGGCGATGAAGGTGCTTCTAATTCTTTGACGAATAACCAGCCATCTTTTGTCTGATTAACGATTTTTTCTTCAGCTAAAATACTTAAACATCGAGATAATAAAGGTCGGTAAAAATCAACAATTTGACCTTGATTTGCTATCTGTGCTTCGGAATAAGTTTGACCTAATTTTGGCTGCCCATTAAGTTTTGTTAAGGCTTCCCAAATATAGGTTACGCTTAACTTTTCCAAGGCCTCCATTAAGCTCTCATATTGCGCCAATTTTTCCCCTAGTTGTTGTTCTAACTGTGCGGGGTGAATTTGATTTTTAATCACCTGGGGAGCTACTAAAGTGTCTCTACCATTCCCTAATAATTCCTCGCAAGGCATCCATTCTTCTAGATAGATTTGAGGGGGTATTTCTTGGGGGATAATCTCTTGAGATTGAACGGCTTTTAGTTCTAAGTTGATGAGGGATGCCAAGAGTTGACCTTGGGGGGAATAGATATCAATATCAGCGATAATAATGTTAGGGTTAGGGGAGGAGTTTTTCAGTCGAACCGCGCTGATTACCTGCTCATCAGGAGGGTGGAAAAATGCCAATTGCTCAAGGCGAACAGGAACATAAGTTACTGAGGATTCTTCTTTAAATAAAATGGCAGCAATCCCTTGAAAACAAGCGTCTAACATAGCCGGATGAAAATGATATTTTTCCCGCTCTAACCTATCGGTTAATTTGATTTGAGCAAAAGCTGTATTTTCCCCCCGCTTCAGTTGATGAATGAGCCGAAAGTTACTCCCGTAATTTATCCCTGATTTTTGATAAGTTTCATAAAAGGAGTTGATATCGACTTCTTCAGAACAATTTTTGGCGATTTCTTCTAGATGACAATGGGTTAAATTAGTTGATTTCAATTCATCAATTTTTCCACTAACTAATATTTCCCAATTTGGCTCAAGTGCATGGTAAATTTTAAAGCTTTTTTGCTCAATGATTAACTGTAATGTGTCTTCCGTATCTTTTAAAATTAATGCCTTCTTAAATTCAACATTTTCTAAAATAACTTTTTGATTCTCCCCGGCAGCTAAAGCCATTTCTATCAAGGCAGATGCTGGCAATATGGCCTGATCAAAAACCTGATGTTCTCCTAAAAATGCAGGTTTATGTTGACTAATGCTCCCTCGATATTGAAGGAGAGCTAAGGGAGAAGGAAAATGATCGCCTAGTAAGGGATGTCCAGAGTAATAATTAGGGTTTTTATAGCTAGAAGACTCTGATTTATTGCCAGAATTTATCCAGTAGCGTTTGCGGATAAAAGGCGAATTAGGTAAACTAATTTTTTGCCCCAGATGTGAGCGATGAAAGGCTTCCCAGTTAATATTAAATCCTCGTACATAGAGTTGACCTAGCACCCTTTGCTCATGCTGATCACTGTGACAATCTTCCCCTAAACTAGATAACCATAGAATTGAATTTACCCCTAACTTTTGACGACCTATATTAATGAGATTGGCACTGATTCCCATTTCTAGGAAGATTTGATATCCCATTTGATGCAAAGTAGAAATTCCCTGGGCGATTTCGTCGGATTTCTGCCTAATCCTTTCCCCTCTATTAACTGAATTTATGAGAGATTTTTTCACAACTTCACCCTGATAAATTAGGGTAATATCGGGAGAGTTAGAATCGACTTCTGGGGTGCTTTTGAGCAAGGATAAAAGGTCTTCTGAGTTGGGGTTTTGTGGGCTAATTTGAGCGCGTTTCGCCACCAGCTTGACGGTATCTTCAAGGGAAAAAACTCCCGCTTGTTCAGCGGCGAGATATTCCCCTAATCCAGAACCTAAAATCGCAGAAGGAGAAATTCCCCACGATTTCCAGAGTTCACAAAGAGCATATTGATAGGCAAATAATAACGGTTGTACAGACAAAGGAATCAGAGGCTCTAAGGCTTTTTTAGATGACAATAATTCCTGAAGAGAAAATTCTAAATATTTTTTAAACAGATGATCGCACTGCCTAAAAGCATCATAAAATACTGGCTCATTATTGAGCAGGGTTTCAATGATTTCTGGGATTTCTGGACTAATTTCTTGCTCGTCATTGCAGAGAAAAGCAATTTTAGGATTGCTTTGCGCTTCTCCATAAATAATGTCGAAGCTATTATTTTGAAAGTGCTTTTCATCCCCATCGCTCTTGAGAAAAGCCTGAATTCCTTGGCGCAGATTCTCTTGATTAGAAACTAAAAGAGCAAGGCGGTGTTTATGGGGAAAACGACCGGTATTTAAAGATAGGGCAATGTCCTTGACGTTGAGAGATGTTTTCTGCTCAAGATAATCCACAAATTGAGTCGTAAAAAGACGTAAACGTTCGGGTTCTTTAGCCGAAAAAGTAACGAGAATGGGGGATATTTTCGGGTTTTGGGGTTGCGGTTGAGGCGGTTCGCTTAAAATAACATGAGCGTTGGTTCCCGATGCTCCAAAAGAACTGACTCCAGCCGCTTTGAGCTTGCCATTGTTAACATTCCAAGGACAATTTTGCGTGACGATACTAATCGGTAAGGCATCCCAATTAATATGAGGATTGGGTTTTTTGAAATTCAGATGAGCCGGAATTTCACGGTAGTGTAGCGATAATGCGGTTTTAATTAATCCTGAAATTCCGGCCGCCGCCGCCAGATGACCTAAATTAGTTTTGAGAGAACCGACTAATAACGGGTTAGATTTCCGACGATTGACGCATAATGCCTCGGCTATGGCTTTAATTTCGATGGGGTCTCCCAAAGATGTTCCTGTACCGTGAGCTTCAACATAATCGATAGCCGCGGCATCTAAACGAGCATCAGCTAGAGCTTCTCTGATTAATTCTCTCTGCACAGGCCCATTAGGAACGGTAAAGCCGCCACTGGCCCCATCGTTGTTGACTGCGGTCCCCCGAATCACTGCCCAAATGTGATCGCCATCTTGAAGAGCGTCACTGAGTCTTTTTAAGACGATGACTCCGCAACCTTCCCCTATCCCAAACCCATCGGCACTTTCGTCAAAGGTTTTGCATTGGCCATCGGCGGCTAACATCTGATTGCGGCACAAGGCGATGACGACTTCTGGAGTTAAAACTAAGTTCACTCCTCCGACTAAAGCTTGTCTGCATTCTTGGGAACGTAAGGAACGGCAAGCCAGATGAACAGCGACTAAGGAAGAAGAACAAGCGGTATCTACTGCCAAACTCGGACCATTAAGATTTAAAAGGTAAGAAATACGCCCAGCTGCCGCATTAGTATGATTGCCCGAAATATGATAGGCTCCGATGGCATTATAGTCCTCATTTGAGGTAAGAATACGGGCATAGTCATTGTTAGTAATCCCGATAAAAACCCCTGTTTTTCCCCTTCTAGCCGTCGTTGTTGCCATTCCTGCATTTTCCAAAGCTTCATAGGCCACCTCTAAAAGCAACCTTTGCTGAGGATCCATAGCGACGGCTTCCTTGGGAGCAATTCCGAAAAAATGGGCATCAAACTGGGAGACATCATCGAGAAACCCCCCCTGAGAAACATAGATTTTACCCACTTTATTCCGATCTGAATCATAAAAATCCTGCTGGTTCCAGCGCTCATTAGGTATTTCTCTGAGGTTATTTTTACCCGCTTTGAGGAAAGACCAGAAGGATTCAGGTGTCGCAATATTATGACCGAAACGACAACCTAAACCCACGATAGCTAAGGGTTCGCTTTGTTGAGACTCGAAAGCTTTTAATTTTTCTTTAGCTTCACTAAGAGCTTTAAAAACTCTAGTTTGGATTGATTGCTCGTTTTCGGATAAGTTCTTTTTATCTTGAAAGTCCATAGTGTTAGACTCGACTTGGAAAAGAATAATTATTGCGACTGACGGGGTGACAAGCAGATGGAAAGTGAAACAGGGTGTAGATTGTCGGGGTTAGGGTGTAGGGAAAAAGCTTGAGACTTTCGCCGAAAGATAACGAGGGAATTTGGTTTTTACCAGGTAAGTCGATTAAGTCGATTAATTTGATGGCTTACAGTGAGGAAATTTTCCCCGCACCTCACTTAAATTTCCACCTCGTTGTCACTTCTTCAGCTATTACGACCAGACAGCCAATCATACCTGATCGAGGTAGTAATTGTCAACAGACATCTCCAATAACCTGGTGTGGGGTGTGGCATCCTCAGATCTGATCTGATAGTCTTGCGCTAATCTATCTTTAAATGTCACACTTTCCGCACTTCTTAATATTCAATTAATAATTTTTACTAATTTATTGCTCCCACAGTAGTTTCTACAATGAAGATTTTTCGTCAACACATCTTGGGGAATGTAAAAATATACAAAAGTATATTATGAAGATGTGCGGAATGTCGGTTAATATGCTATGATGTCGAGGCTCAGAACAATTTTGAAGAAGCGACAGAAACCTCGACCTTAGCCCTAGTCGGGTTTCCTGTAGTTCGTATAGCAATAATCCCACTCGTCAGAGACGGGAATTATCGCTTTAAGGGAACAGGGAACGGGTAAGCATTGTACCCCATGACTCTGAATACCGCCATCAACTACTATTTAGGGACAAAGTTAGAACAGCAATGGAAGCACATCTGGTTTCAATAGATTACCAAATTCGGCAACTTCAAGAAATAGATCCAGTAACTACTCTATTTGGTAATGTAAGTCAGAATAAAACTGGGGAGCAAGATAGCGTTATTGAAGTTATCTCTACAGATTTACAGAAAAAAATCAACAGTTTAACGGCAAATAATTCTGTTAATAATTTAGCATTTCATTTGGCTGTTGTCCAGGTTTTAATGTTTAAATATACTGCTCAAGTCGAGTTTGCTACGGCTACAGGAGCTTTGAATACAGAAAAATTAGATAGCCTGATATTTTGCCGATTCAATCAACATAATTTTAGTTCATTTAAAGATTTACTAAGAATCATTCGTAAAGATTTACAAGAAGGATATCGCCATCAAAACTATGCTCTGGATAGTTTGGTCAAAACCTTGGCAGCAAGAGGAGGAGAACTAGAGAATATTTTTGACGTTGCTGTGATCAAAGAAGGCCTGTGCGCCGACATTTCTTCCTTAAATAAATTTCAATTAGTTTTTGCCATAGCAGCGGATGATAGTGGTGTTTCTGTCACTTTTATTAAAGATAAATTTCCCAGAGATTTTGTCGAGAGAATGCTAGGACATTACCGTAAAATCTTAGAAACAGTGACGAGTAATCCCGATATAGATTTGTCAGAAATTGATATATTAACGGCAAAAGAACGAGAACAATTGCTGATAGATTGGAATGATACGGCCATTCAATATCCTCAAAAGCAATGGATTCATCAGCTATTTGAAGAGCAAGCCAAACTTTACCCTGAGAGAGTGGCGGTCATTTTTGAAAATCAAGAATTAACTTATCAAGAATTAAATGAAAAAGCCAATCAACTTGGTCATTACCTACAAAAATTAGGAGTAAAACCAGAGGAATTAGTCGGAATTTATCTAGAGCGTTCCTTAGAAATGGTAGTAGGTTTATTGGCTGTTTTGAAGGCCGGAGGAGCTTACGTCCCCTTAGACCCTAATTATCCTCAAGAACGCCTAAGTTATCTATTAGAAGATACTGGGGTAAAAGTGATCATTACTGTGGAATCGCTGCGGGGATTGTTGGGGGAATACCGGGGGATTGTTGTTGCTTTAGATACAGATTGGCCAGCAATTTCTCAAGAAAGTCAGAACAATTGTGACAGTGGCGTAGCGGGGGAAAATTTAGCCTATGTTATTTATACTTCGGGATCCACAGGTAAGCCTAAAGGTGCGATGAATACTCATCAGGGTATCAGGAATCGTTTGTTGTGGATGCAGGATACTTATCAGTTAACTAACAGCGATCGCATTTTACAAAAAACCCCTTTTAGTTTTGATGTTTCAGTGTGGGAATTCTTCTGGCCATTATTAGCCGGTGCAACCCTAGTGGTAGCTAAACCAGAAGGTCATAAAGATAGTATCTATTTAATACAATTGATCCAAGAGCAGCAAATTACTACCCTTCATTTTGTCCCCTCGATGCTGCGAGTGTTTCTGCAAGAAACAGAGCTAAAAGAATGTAGTTCTCTCAAGCGGGTTTTATGTAGTGGGGAAGCTCTGCCATTAGACCTAACACAACGCTTTTTTGAGCATTTTAACTGTGAACTTCACAACCTCTACGGGCCGACTGAGGCGGCGATTGATGTGACTTACTGGCCCTGTTTACCGGGGAGTGAAAAAGCGATAGTGAGTATTGGTCAACCAATTGCCAATACTCAGATTTATATTCTTAATCCGCACTTACAACCAGTTCCTATAGGGATTGTGGGAGAATTACATATTGGTGGTATAGGTTTAGCTCGTGGATATCTCAATCGTCCCGAATTAACAGACCAGAAATTTATCCCTAATCCTTTTGCTAAGGTCGCAGGAGCAATAGGGGGAGAAATTAGGGCAAAATTATATAAAACGGGGGATTTAGCCCGGTATTTACCGGATGAAAATATTGAATTTTTGGGGCGTATTGACCATCAAGTTAAGATTCGAGGTTTCCGGATTGAGCTTGGGGAAATTGAAACTATACTCAGTGAACATCCAGCAGTTGAGCAAGCGGTAGTCATTGCATCGGAGACAGAAACCGGCAGTAAAACACTAATTGCTTATGTTGTGGGTCAGTCTCAAGAGGGGGAACTCTTGGCGACTTCAGAAAAAGGGCAATTATTCGATGAACAAATCGAGCAATGGCAAAGCCTCTATAACCAAATTTACAGCCAAACATCGGCAGATTCTGAGGGTATATTTAATATTGTTGGCTGGAATAGTAGTTACACGGGGGAACCTATCCCGACTGCTCAGATGCGAGAATGGCTAGATGATAAGGTGAAGGTTATTCTCGCTCAACAACCTAAAAAAGTTCTGGAAATAGGTTGTGGAACCGGGTTAATATTATTCCAAGTTGCTCCCCATTGTCAGCATTATTGGGGAACCGATATTTCATCAGTAGCCTTAGACGATATTCAGCGAATTAATCAAGAAGGGCCTCAGCTAGAGCAAGTCAGGCTATTGCATAGCACAGCCGATAATTTTGAGGGTTTGGAGTCGGAAGGATTCGATACAATTATCCTTAACTCGGTTGTGCAGTATTTCCCCCATATAGATTACTTATTGCGGGTTTTAGAGGGAGCTATCAAGGTACTAACTCCGGGGGGGTGTATTTTCCTTGGAGATGTGCGAAACTTGCAACTCATGGCAGCTTTTCACGCTGATGTAGAACTTTATAAGGCTAACCCTGAAGATTCGATTAGGGATTTTAAACAGCGTGTACAGAGGAAAATTGAGCAAGAAAATGAGTTATTCATTGACCCTGATTTTTTTAGAGCAATTCAGTCCTATTTTCCTCAGATTACTGAAGTCGAGATTCATCTAGAGAGAGGTCGATACCACAACGAATTGACTCAATTTCGTTACAATGTTGTTCTGCGGATTGGAACAATTGTGGATTTTAGCACCGACTTTCCAGAATTAAACTGGACTGAACAGCAGCTGACTTTATCTGAGGTGAGAAATCAACTGGGGACATCTGAGGGGTTAAGGGTGATAGGTGTCCCTAATTTGCGCTTGTTTGGACCTTTAAAAATTGTGGAATTGTTGAACAATTCTCAAGACTTTGGGACAATCGAGGAATTTAAAGCGATTAAATCGGACATTATACCGGAAAATGCCGTAGAAACTGAAGATTTTTCGGCTTTAGCTGCGGATTTATCCCTTTCGGTTTGGGTAACTTGGTCTGATACTCCGGACTGTTACGATGTGATTTTTGCTCCGCTAGAAAATTCCCGTAGAAATTACATCGCTTTTACCCCCACCCACACCGCAAAACCTGAATGGCAACTTTATGCAAATCACCCTTTAAGGTCTAAGTTAAACAGTAAACTGATTCCCCAACTGCGGAGTTATCTGCAAAAGCAACTCCCAGAATACATGATACCCCATGCCTTTGTGCAATTGGATTCTATTCCTCTGACAAATAATGGAAAAATTGACCGTCGCGCCCTACCCTCTCCAAGCTATAACAGTTTAAGGAATTCGGAGAATTTTGTAGCACCTTGTACCCCTCTTGAGGAAATTTTAGCACTGATTTGGGCTGAAGTTTTGGGCATCGAAGAGGTTGGTATTCACGATAATTTTTTTGAACTTGGGGGGGATTCGATTCGGGCAATACAAGTGATCGCTAAGGCGCGACAAATGGGTTTTCATTTTTCCTTACCCCAATTATTGCAACATCAAACCATTCAAGAATTGGCCAATTGCGTTAGCTATGAAATTGATACTTTGGGGACTGAAAAAACGGAAGTTTTTAGTTTAATTCCTCAAGAAGTTCGCTGGGATTTACCGGAGGAAGTGGAGGATGCTTATCCTCTAACTGCTCTACAATTGGGGATGATATTTCATAGTGAATATCAGGGGAATCTGTCGGTGTACCATGATGTGTTTACCTATCATATTCGTGCTACTTTTAATTTTCCCGCTTTACATAGTGCTATTAAGGAGATTGTCCAGCGGCATCCGGTATTACGAACCAGTTTCGCACTCTTTGAATATCAGGAACCCCTACAATTAGTTCATCGACAAATCGATGTTCCTTTAGGATTAGATGACCTAACCCATTTATCTCCTTCTGAACAAGACACGGCTATTGATGATTGGATTGAGCGGGAAAAAATCCGCACTTTTGACTGGAATATTCCTCCTTTATTTCGCTTTCATCTCCATCGCCGCCATCAGGATAACTTTAACCTAACTTTCAGCTTTCATCACTCTATTTTAGATGGTTGGAGTGTCGCCTCATTGCTCACAGAATTGTTACAACAGTATCTCTATCTTCTCGACAAAAAAGTTTTACCTCTTTCTCCCCCTCCAGATATCAGTTTTAGGGATTTTGTCGCCTTAGAAAAGAAAACTATTCAATCGACAGAATGCCAGAATTATTGGCAAGAAAAACTCAGAGATGTCACGCTGACCAAACTTCCTCAGTGGTCGAAATCTAATCAAGTTAATCAAGATTGGGATTGGTTAGTTCCTATATCTAGTCAGGTATCTCAGGGATTAAAACAACTCGGTAAACAAGTTGGAGTCCCCCTAAAAAGTGTTTTATTGGCGGCTCATTTTCGGGTATTAAGTTTACTGAATAATCAGAGGGATATTGTTACAGGTTTAGTCTCTAATGGACGGTTAGAAGTAGCCGATGGGGAAAAGATATTAGGTTTATTTCTGAATACTTTGCCCCTACGTTTAGAGTTATCTGGAGGTTCTTGGAGCGATTTAGTTAAGCAAGCTTTTGATGTTGAAAGAGAATGCTTATCTTGGCGAAGATATCCCCTAGCTGAGTTACAAAAAACTTTTGCGGGTCAACCTTTGTTTGATACGGCTTTTAATTTTATTCATTTCCATGTTTATCAAGGTATCATCGGGGTGCAAGATTTAGAGGTCTTGGGAGGGAAGTTTTTTAATCAAACTAATTTTACATTGTTAGCTAATTTTAGTCTTCATCCCCTTTCATCTGAAGTAGAACTTACCCTTAAATATGATGGGAATTATCTAGGGGAAAAGCAGATGGAGTTAATCGGAGGATACTACGAGAAAACTCTCATCGCTATGGCAACGGAAGGGTTAGAACGTTATGAGACTTGTTGTTTACTTTCTGAGCAAGAACAACATCAATTATTGAAAGAATGGAATGATACCGAGGTTCACTATCCAGATGACTGTATTCATCAATTGTTTGAGGAGCAAGTTAAGCGCAGTCCTGATGCGATCGCTATTATTGCAGAAAATGAACAATTAACCTACCGTCAATTAAACGAAAAAGCGAATCAATTAGGGCATTATTTAGGCAAAAAAGGGGTGAAACAGGAGTCTTTGGTGGGAATTTGCCTAGAACGGACAACTGAGATGGTTATAGGGTTATTAGCCATTCTCAAAGCAGGGGGAGCTTATGTACCTTTAGATGCAGCTTATCCAACTGAACGCCTCAATGTCATTTTAGGGGATGCCCAAGTTTCCTTGTTGCTAACACAAGAAAAATTAGTCGAGAAATTAGGGAATTATCCAGGGAATCTGGTGATATTAGAGGCAGAACCAAGAAATATAGCCCTAGAAAGTCCCGAAAACCTCTCTTTACCCGTAAGTTCCAGTAATACCGCTTATGTGATTTATACCTCCGGTTCAACGGGGAAACCGAAAGGGGTTGTCATTGAGCATCAAAGCACCACAACCTTACTGAATTGGTCCAAGGAAGTCTTTAGCAGTGAGGAATTAGCGGGGGTTTTGGGTTCTACGTCTATTTGTTTTGATTTGTCAGTATTTGAACTATTTTTGCCCTTGACTGTGGGGGGTAAGATTATTCTGGCCCAGAATGTTCTAGATTTGCCTAGTTTAAGTGCAGCCAAAGAGGTAACATTAATTAATACCGTACCTACAGCGATCGCCCAACTCCTGGAAATTGAGGCGATACCTGAGACTGTGCGAACGGTAAACCTCGCAGGAGAAGCTTTGTCTAATCAATTAGTCCAGAAGCTTTACCAGCAGGAAAACATTAAGAAAGTTTATAATCTCTATGGTCCTTCAGAAGATACCACTTATTCCACTTTTAGCTTAGTGCCTAAAGGACACCATGGACAACCGAGTATCGGCCGGCCTATTGCCAATACTGAAGTTTATATTCTGGACTCTTTTAAGCAACCGGTTCCTCTAGGAACTATTGGTGATTTATATATCGGGGGTGAAGGGTTAGCTCGATGTTATCTTAATCAACCTGAATTAACCGCCGAGAAATTTATCTCCAATCCGTTTAGCAATGAACCCAATGCAAAACTCTATAAAACAGGAGATTTAGCCCGATATTTACCCGAGGGAAATATTGATTTTTTGGGGCGGGGTGATAATCAGGTAAAATTGCGGGGTTTCCGCATTGAATTAGGAGAAATTGAGGCAACTCTAGGGACTTATCCCCAAGTTAAGCAAACGGTGGTGAAGGTTTGGGAGGACTCCTATCGGAATAAGAGGTTAGTCGCTTATCTAGTAGGAGAAAATGGCCCGATAAATACTGAGGATTTGCGTCGTTTCTTGGGACAGAAGTTGCCAGAGTATATGATTCCGGCTCTTTTTGTCTCCTTAGAATCTCTCCCTCTGACTCCTAATGGAAAAATTGACCGTTCAAGATTACCCATCCCTGAGATACCTTGCACATCTGAGCAGGATTTTGTTCCCCCTCATACTCAGAAAGAAAAGATTTTGGCTAGTATTTGGCAAGATGTTCTCAGCATTAAACAAGTGAGTCGTTATGACCGCTTTTTTGAAGTTGGGGGCGATTCTATTGTCAGTATTCAGGTTGTCGCTCGCGCTCGTCAAGCCGGGTTGAAAATTACTCCTAAACAGATATTTGAATATCCTACTCTTGCTGAACTGGCTACAGTTGCCGATTATTCCACAGCAGAATTAGCTAAACAGGGTTTAGTGACGGGTATTGTGCCTCTCACTCCCATTCAACTGTGGTTTTTTGAGCAAAATCGCGCTGAAATGCACCACTTTAATCAGTCTGTCCTCTTAGAAGTTCCCCATCACCTGAAAGCTGATTTGTTAGCTCAATCTCTGAGAAAATTAATCGAACATCATGACGCTTTGCGGTTACGGTTTACTGTGGAGGAAGGACAATGGCAACAAGTCAATGAAGGAATGTCGGATGAAGTACCTTTTGAGGTGATTGATTTGTCTTCTATTCCTCAATCTCAGCAAGGGGAAACTCTCTTAGCAATGGCAACAGTTCAACAAGCAAGTTTAAACCTCTCTAGTGGACTATTAATCAAGGCCGTACTATTTGAATTGGCCCCCTATCAACCCAGTCGGTTACTGATTATTATTCATCACTTGGGAGTTGATGGTGTATCTTGGCGAATTTTGCTAGAAGATTTATTGATGACCTATCAACAGTTGGAAAGGGGGGAGAATGTAGAACTTCCTCCAAAAACCATAGCTTTTCAGGATTGGGCGCTTCTCTTGAGGGATTATGGACAAGGGGAAAAAGCGAAAGCGCTATTAGACTATTGGTTAACTCAACCTTGGTTAGAAGCGAGAAATTTACCTGTAGATAACGAGAGTGGAAAAGAAGACAATACAGTAGCGACGGCAAATGATGTCACGGTGACTCTAGATGAAGAACAAACCCGCGCCCTCTTGCAAAAGGTTCCCGCTGCCTATAACACTCAAATTAACGAGGTTCTGTTAACCGCTTTAGCAGAAACTTTGACACAATGGACAGAAAATTTGACCATATCTCTTGATTTAGAAGGACACGGACGAGAAGATTTGTTCAGTGAGGTTGACTTATCGAGGACGGTAGGTTGGTTTACCAGTCTTTTTCCGGTTGTTTTGCGACTCCCCCCCGAAAATCACCCCGGTGAGCGACTCAAATCTATTAAGGAACAGTTACGAGCTATTCCTCACAAGGGAATTGACTATGGAATTTTGCGATATTTGAGTGATGAGGCTGATATTAAGTCTCAATTAGCTGAAATTCCTGCCAGAGAAGTTTTGTTTAATTATTTAGGTCAATTTGAGCAAGGACAATTGCAAAAAGGGGATTGGAAATTAGCGGATGAGTCTAAGGGGCCTAATCACAGTCTTAAGGGACATCGTAGTCATTTATTAGAGATTACGGCCAGAGTTATAGAGGGACAGTTACAAGTAAACTGGACTTATAGCGATCTCATCTATGAACGTTCGACGGTAGAATATTTAGGGCGCAGCTATAAAGAAGCTTTGCTGAAATTGATTGAGCATTGTTTATCTCCTGATGCTGGGGGTTACACTCCCTCAGATTTTCCTGTAGCGCAATTGAATCAACAGGAATTAGACGATATTCTGGCAGAAATTGACTAATAAGGAGAATCTTTCGTGGCAGACACAAAAAATCAACCCGCCAAAAATGTGGAGTCTATTTATCCTCTTTCCCCCATGCAGGAAGGGATGCTCTTTCATAGTCTTTATACTCCTGATTCAGGGATTTATTGTAGCCAAACTCTAATTACTCTGGAGGGAGAAATTAACCTTACAGTTTTTAGGCAAGCGTGGGAAAAAGTTGTCGAGCGTCACTCGGTATTAAGGACTCTATTTCTTTGGGAAAAACGGGAAAAACCTCTGCAAATTGTGCGAAAAAAGGTTGATTTGCCTTGGGATTATCAAGATTGGCGCAATCTTTCCCCCAGAGAACAACAACAACGTTTAGATTTATTGTTACAAACAGAGCGTCAACAAGGGTTTGAACTCAAAGTTGCTCCTTTAATGCGCTGCTTGATGATTCAACTATCAGACCAAACTTATAAATTCCTCTGCAATCATCATCATATTATTCTGGATGGTTGGAGTATGCCTATTATTTATCAAGAAGTTTTAGGGTTTTATGAGGCAGGTATTCAAGGGAAAAGTTATCATCTTCCTTTGCCGCATCCTTATCAAGATTATATTGTTTGGTTACAGCAGCAAAACCCATCTGTTGCTGAGAGTTTTTGGCAGCGAACTCTTGAAGGGTTTATGACTCCCACCCCCCTGAGGGTGGACAGACTCCAGTTAATGAAATCTGAAGGTAAGCCGACTTATAAAGAGTATAACTGTCATTTATCGGCTTCTCACTCGAAAGACCTGCAATCTTTGGCACAAAAGCATAATCTGACTTTATCTACTCTAGTACAGGCCGCTTGGGCGATTCTTCTCAGTCGCTATAGTGGGGAGTCAGAAGTTTTATTTGGGGTTACGGTTTCTGGTCGCCCCCATGATTTATCAGGGGTAGAACATAGGGTAGGATTATTTATTAATACATTGCCGCTGCGAGTCTCCATCAGAGAATCAGATTTATTGCTATCTTGGTTACAGGAATTACAGCAAAAGCAAGCAGAAATTCAGGATTATGCTTATGTTTCTCTGGCTGAAATACAGAGATTAAGTGATATTCCACCGGGGGTTCCCCTGTTTGAGAGTTTGGTCGTTTTTGAGAATTATCCCAGAGAAGCGTTATCGAGAGATTCTCGTCAATCCTTAAGGGTTAAGGATGTGGAGAATTTTGAGGAAACTAATTATCCTTTGACGGTGGTTGCTATTCCTAAACAGGAGTTACTGATTCAGTTAATCTATGATACTGGCCGTTTTACTCAGGATACGATTGAACGGATGGCAGGACATTTACAGACTATTTTAACAGGAATTGTTACTGAACCTCTGCAACGAGTAACACAATTACCTATATTGACAACAGAAGAGCAACATCAGTTATTAGTAGAGTGGAACAATACTGAGGCTGATTATCCTTTAGATAAGTCTTTACATCAATTATTTGAGGAACAAGTTGCCCAGAATCCCGAGGGAATAGCGGTTATTTTTGAAGACCAAAAATTGACCTATCAACAGTTAAATAACCGGGGAAATCAGTTAGCTCACTGTTTACGAGATAAGGGGGTAAATTCAGAAAGTTTGGTCGGGATTTTTATGGAGCGTTCCCTAGAGATGGTCATCGGTTTATTAGGGATATTAAAAGCTGGGGGAGCTTATGTACCTTTAGAGCCAGATTATCCTACCGAGCGCTTGGGGGATATCCTCTCAGATTCGGGTGTTTCTTTGGTGTTAACTCAGGAATCTTTAGGGGATTTTCTTCCCCAAACTGGTGCCGAATTACTGTGTTTAGATAGGGATTGGGAAAAGATAGCTACCTATAGCCCAGAAAATCCCTTCAATCTAACGACTCCTGAGAATTTAGCCTATGTTATTTATACATCAGGTTCAACGGGAAAACCCAAAGGAGTATTAATTAGCCATCGGGGGTTAATGAATTTAATTTGTTGGCATCAAGACGCTTTTGAAATTACGCCTTTAGACAAAACTACTCAACTAGCAAGAAGCGCTTTTGATGCTGCGGTTTGGGAGTTATGGCCCTGTTTAACAGCCGGTGCGAGTCTTGTCTTAGTTAAACCTGAAATCATGCAATCTCCCCCGGACTTGCGAGATTGGTTAATTGCCCAAGAAATCACCGTCAGCTTTTTACCAACTCCCCTAGTTGAGAAGATTTTATCTTTAGAATGGGATGAAAATATAGCCCTCAGAATTATCTTAACGGGTGGGGATAAACTCCATCATTATCCTTCAGTATCAATGCCTTTTAAGCTTATTAATAATTATGGTCCCACAGAGAATACAGTAGTAACCACTTCAGGAATAGTTCCCGATTATGAGGAAGGAAACTCCTCATCCCCGTCTATTGGTAAGCCAATTTCTAACACAAAAATTTATATTTTAGATCAGAATTTACAACCGCTTCCGATTGGGGTTCCTGGAGAGTTACATATTAGCAGTGTGGGGTTAGCGCGGGGTTATCTCAATCGTCTGGAATTAACTCAAGAAAAATTTATTTCTAACCCTTTTAATTCGGGTATATTATATAAAACGGGGGATTTAGTTCGCTATCTTCCAGAGGGCAATATTGAATTTTTAGGGCGCATTGATAATCAGGTTAAGCTGAGGGGATTACGGATTGAATTAGGGGAAATAGAAGCAGTTTTAGAGACCCATTCTCAAGTGGAAAAAGCCGTAGTTATTTTGCGAGAAGATACGTCAGAAAATCAACGCTTAGTCGCTTATATAGTCAGGAAATTCCCCTCATTAGGTATCGGAGAATTGCGCCGTTTCTTGCAGCAGCAACTCCCCGCTTATATGGTTCCTTCTGCCTTTGTCATGTTGTCAGATTTTCCCTTAAATAACAATGGCAAGATAGACAGGAAAAAATTACCTGTCCCCGATGAGACATCAATTATTGAATCTGCTTATCTAGCCCCAAGAAATGAAAAAGAAAGCCTCTTAGCTCAGATTTGGCAAGATGTTCTTCAGCTATCACAAATAGGGGTTAATGACAACTTCTTTGAGTTAGGAGGACATAGCTTAAAAGCTATTTCTCTAGTGAGTAAAATTCAAGAAAAGTTAGGGCAATCTTTGCCCATTAAACAAGTATTTGCTCATCCTACCATTGCTGAACAAGCAGAATTATTAAGCACTGTTACCCCTCTGACGGTAGCCACTATTCCCCTTGTATCTGCACAAGAAACCTACGAAACATCCCATGCTCAGAGACGTTTCTATGTCTTGCAACAGATGGATCTCAATAATGTAGCTTATCATATTGTTTCCACTCTCAAAATAGCAGGAGATTTTAGTCCAGATGTCTTTGAAAAAGCCATACAATTATTGATTTCCCGTCATGAATCCCTGCGGACATCTTTCATTTTAATTAACGGTGAACCACAACAAAAAATCCTGCAAAATCGTCCTTTTGATTGGGAATTTAAAGACTGGACAAATAAACCTGATGAAGAAATCTTAGAAACGATTGCAAAAGAGAGAAAAGCGTTTGACTTAGAAAAAAGTCCCCTGGTGCGCTCTAAGGTTTATAAACTGTCTCCGAATGAATATATTTTGGAGTTAGAAATTCATCATATTATCTGTGATGGTTGGTCAATGAGTTTGTTAGCTAAAGAATGCTTAGAATACTACTCTGATTTAGCCAAAGGATTACAGCCTAGTATAGAGCCATTGCCGATACAATATAAAGATTATGCAGGGTGGCAAAATAATCTTTTAAGGAGCGAAAATAATTCAAAAAACCTAGATTACTGGCGGCAAAAACTGGACAATGGACAACTGACCAGAGTTCACTTACCGACAGACTTTAAACGTCCCCAAATAAAGACGTTTAAGGGTTCTCATTTAAGCTGGACATTTGACCGAGAAACGATTTCTAAATTAAGAAAAATTTGTCAGGAAAACGAAATAACCCTATTCATGGCATTGGTAGCGGCTGTCAAAATATTGCTGTATCGCTACAGTGGTCAACATGATATTACTATTGGTACAGAAATCGCCACTAGAAACCATCCTCAACTGCAATCTCTAATCGGTTTATTTCTCAATACCTTAGTTATTCGTGACCAAATTGAACCCGAAAAAGGCTACAAAAATCTACTCGCAAAGGTTCGTCAAACCGTTACCGAAGCCTTAGAACATTCCGATTATCCCTTTGATATTTTAGTAGAAAAATTAGCTGTTTCTAGAGAAATTAACCGCACTCCCTTGTTTGATATATTAGTCCTTCTGCAAAATTTTGATCAACCTGTAGGCTTAGAAAATATACAAATAAAATCTCTAGATTCCCTGACCCCGACCAGTAAGTTTGATCTATCTTTTGTGTTTAGTGAAGCTCAGGAAAAACTCAGATTAGAGCTAATTTATAACACCGACTTATTCCAAGAGGAGAGGATGAAAAAATGTCTCATTCACTTCGATAAACTCTTGAATGAAATGCTATCTAACCCTGCCCAACCCGTCAAAGACATTTCTTTGTTATCGGCAGCAGAAACCGCTTTCATCGCCAATTTTATCAATCCTATTCCTCGCTTAGAAACCCGTACCATTATCCATGATTTTATTGACCAAGTTGAAGCCAAACCGGAGAAAACATCGATTATTTATCCAGGGGGTAAATTTAGCTATCAAGAATTACATGAACTAACTAACTTTTGGGCTTATGCCTTAAAAGAATTAGGCGTGGAAAAAGACAAGGTTTGTGGTGTTCTCCTAGAAGGAGATTATCGTCAGTTAATCGCCATGCTGGCAGTATTTAAAGCCGGAGGAATCTATTTACCTCTACGTTTAGATGAACCAGAGGAGCGTCGGCAACGCATGATGATTAAAACTAGCCCCGAAATTATCTTAGTTGCGGCGGAGAATTTAGAGGGGATTAAACCCCAACTATCCGCATTAGAAAAACCGCCTCATATCTTAGTGGTTAAGGCTCATAAAATTCAGCAATATCATCAGTGGAATGGCATGGATTATCAAGAGTTTCCTTGCCAATTAAGCAAACTGCAACCCGTTCTAGCTATGCCAGATGCTGATGATTCTAATTATATTATGTTTACTTCTGGCTCAACCGGTGAACCTAAAGCAATTTTGGGCAGTCACGGCAGCTTACGTCATTTCATTGATTGGGAAAAACGGGAATTTGGCATTAATGAAAGTTGGCGCTGTTTACAAATTGCTCAAATTAATTTTGATGCTTATTTGAGGGAAACCTGTGTGACTTTATGCTCAGGGGGAACTCTGTATATTCCAGAGAGTACAGAGCGAGAAGACTTAGAGCTTTTATTACTGCGAATAGGAGAATGGAAAATTAACTTACTACACACTGTCCCCTCGGTAATGCGTCTATTTTTAAAGATGGGGCGTGGTTTAATTAATGCTCATAATCTCCTGAAAAATTTGCGAATTTTTGTCTTAGGAGGAGAGCCTTTATTTGTGAAAGAACTGGCTGAATGGCATCAAATTTTTGGCTCTCAGACAGAATTTGTGAATATTTATGGAGCGAGTGAAACTACATTTGTTAAGCATTTTTATCGAATTCCTAACCCTAATAATATTCCCTATGAACGGGTTCCGGGTGGTCAAACTTTGCCAGATGCCGCTTATGCAGTGGTTGATAGAAATCGCGCCAGGGCAATAGGAGAAGTAGGAGAAGTGTTCGTTAAATCCCCCTATTTAACAAAAGGTTATTATCAAGATGAAAGCTTAACTCATTCAGTTTTTGTGCCTAATCCTTTGAATGGGGGGAGGGATATAGTTTATCGTACTGGAGACTTAGGCAGACTGCTTCCTGATCTAACTTTAGAAGTAATAGGACGCAGTGACAACCAAATTAAATTAAATGGGGTACGGATTGAATTAGGAGAGATTGAAGATGTCCTCAGTGGGATTGAGGGAGTAGAAAAAGCCTTAGTTATAGCTAATAAAAAGGAGGAATTAGTAACCGTAATTGCTTATTATCAAGCAGAGGATACAGTTCATCAGGAATATATTCGAGGTAAATTAAAGCAACTCTTACCGATTTATATGCAGCCTAGCTTTTTAATGCGGTTAGAAGCTTTTCCCTTGTTACCCAATGGAAAAATTCATCGTCTAGCTTTGCCAAAACCCGAAGAAAATATTACTGACTCAACTAACCAAGTCCCAGATTTTAATCCACAAGAAGCTTTATTAGCTTCCCTTTGGGGTGAGTTATTAGAAGCAGAAGTGAGTAACAGTAATCAGTCATTTTTTGAACTAGGAGGAAACAGTCTAAAGGCGATGCGCTTAGTGTCACAAATCCGTAATCAATTTGGGGTTTCCCTCCGATTACGGGAAATTTTTACCCATAATACTTTAAAAGAACAAGCTGTATTAATTCAATCCCGACAAAAACGATGATCAACTTACCACAATCTGACTCAATTAACCCACTGGAAAAACAAAAATATTACCAAGTCTCTCACGGTCAAAGAAGGCTTTGGATTTTGCAGCATATCAGCGAATCTTCTAGTGCTTATAATATTAGGCTTGCCATGAGAATTAATGGCAAGTTAGATGTTTTTATATTAACAGCAGCCTTTCAAGAACTGGTGAACCGTCATGAAATTCTCAGAACCACTTTTACCAGTGTTGGGGGCAATATTAAGCAAGTTATTCATGAGCAAATCTCCACAGAACAGTTAATCATTTTTAAAGATTTAAGAGAAGAAAAAGATGCTGAACTCTTGGCAGATGATTTAATTCAAGATTCGGCAAATTTACCTTTTAGTTTAGAAAAGTTGCCCCTTATTCGGGTCTTATTGGTGCAGATTAAGTCAGAAGAATTTATCTTTGGTTTGACTGTCCATCATATTATTGGAGATGCACAATCACTTGATATTATCTTTCAAGAGTTCTTTACATTATACTCTGCTTATACTCAACAAAAAAAAGCTGAATTACCCCCTCTTACCCTACAGTATAAAGACTATGCGGCATGGCAAAATCAGTGGTTAGAAAGTGAAGAAGTTAGAGAACAACATGAGTATTGGTGTGAGGTTTTTTCCGAACATCCCCCTATCTTAAACTTACCGATAGACTTCCCTCGACCTCAAGTAAAATCTTCTCAAGCGGCTTCCTACACTTATCAATTTAGTGAGAGTCTTAGCCAACAATTACAAACCTTTGCAACTGGAAATCAGACGACTCTATTTATTACCCTACTGACTTTCTTTAAAATATTACTCTACCGCCACACCGGCCAACGGGATTTAGTAGTTGGTATCCCTATTTCAGCACGAAATCATCCTGATTTAGAAAACCAGATCGGGTTTTATGTTAACACCTTGGCTTTGAGAACTTTATTACCAGAGGGAGTAACTTTTAAGCAAGTCTTAGGGGAAGTAACTAACACCTGTCTTGATGCTTATGAATATCGTGATTATCCTTTTGATAAATTAGTATCTGCTCTCAATTTAGAACGAGATCTGTCCCGAAATCCCTTATTTGATGTCATGTTTTCTCTACTGGGTAAAGAAAGCAAAACTGTTTTAAAAATTCCAGGTTTGGAACATCAACCCTATCCCCTAAAACCACGCATGGCTCAATTTGATATGACTTGGAGCTTCTTTGAAGATAGTCATAATCTTATATTAGCTATTGAATATGAGCCAGATTTATTTTTGCCTGAAACCATCGCCAGAATGAGCGGTCACTTTTTACAAATTATTGAAAGTGTAATTCAGAATCCAGATTGTCAATTATCTGAGATTAATTTATTAACCCCTGAAGAACGGCATCAATTACTAATAGAGTGGAATCAAACCGAAGTCGCTTATTCTCAAAAGTGTCTGCACCAGTTAGTTGAAGAAAAAGTTAGAGATAATCCCGAGGCAATAGCTCTTATTTTTGATGGCGAAAAATTGACCTATCGAGAGTTAAATAATCGAGCTAATCAAGTCGGTCACTATTTACAAGAAAAAGGCGTAACTTCAGAAGTATTAGTGGGGATTTTTATTGAGCGTTCCTTTGAGATGATCATCGGAATATTGGGAATTATTAAAGCCGGGGGAGCTTATGTTCCTTTGGATCCTAATTATCCCCCTGAGCGCTTGGATTATATGATATCTGATTCAGCTATCTCTCTGTTGTTAACTCAGCAATCTTTAGTTCAATCTCTACCAGAAAATTGCCCCGAAATACTGTGTTTAGATACAGATTGGTCAAGGATAGCTAATTATAGTCAAGAGAATTTGAACTCTCCAGTTAAACCAGAAAATTTAGCTTATGTTATATACACTTCTGGTTCAACAGGAAAACCTAAAGGTGTGATGAATATTCATAGAGGAATTTGCAATACTCTAAAATATAATATTGATAATTATAATCTTAACTCTGAAGATTGCATTCTCCAAATTACTCCCTTTAGTTTTGATGTTTCAGTTTGGGAAGTTTTCTCATCTTTAACATCTGGTGCTACCCTAGTCGTGACGAAACCTGACGGGTATAAAGATATAGATTATTTAATAGATTTAATTGTGCAAGAACAAGTAACTTATTTCACTTGTGTTCCCTCAATATTGCGAGTTTTTCTGCAACATCCCAAGAGCAAAGATTGCCACTGTTTAAAACGAGTAATTGTCGGGGGAGAAGCCTTATCTTATGAACTCAATCAACGATTTTTTCAGCAGTTAAACTGTGAATTATATAACGCTTATGGACCAACAGAAGCCGCCGTTGATGCTACTGTCTGGTGCTGTCAGCCAAATTCCCAGTTAATTCCTATTGGACGTCCCATTGCTAATGCCCAAGTTTATATCCTCGACAGTTATCTTCAACCGGTTCCTATTGGTGTTGCTGGAGAATTACATATTGGTGGAATGGGTTTAGCGCGTGGATACCTCAACCAACCTGAATTAACGGCTGAAAAATTTATTCCTCATCCTTTTGCTCAGGGTAAATTATATAAAACGGGGGATTTAGCTCGCTATCTTCCTGAGGGCAATATTGAATATTTAGGGCGGATTGATAATCAAGTCAAGCTGAGAGGTTTACGCATTGAATTAGGAGAAATTCAGACGGTTTTAGAAACTCATCCCAACGTTGAACAAACTGTTGTGATTATGCGGGAAGATACCTTATATAATCAACGGTTAGTTGCTTATGTAATAAGAAAAGATACTTTATTAACTTCCCAGGATTTGCGTCGTTTCTTACAGCAGAAATTACCCGTTTACATGATCCCTTCTGCCTTTGTCATGTTGTCGGATTTTCCCTTAAATCCTAATGGGAAAATAGACGTTCATAAATTGCCTATACCGGATAAGACTTCTCTAGTTGAATCACCCTATTTAGCCCCCCGCAATTCAACGGAAACTATCTTAGTAAGCCTTTGGCAACAACTTCTACAAGCTGGCAAGATAGGGGTTAATGATAACTTCTTTGAGTTGGGTGGTCATTCCTTACAAGCTATGAATCTTATGGCTTTAATTTATGAAAAAATGGCCATAGAAATTCCTTTATCAATGATTTATGAAAAGCCAACAGTAGCCGAATTAAGCGATTATATTATCTATGCTCAGGAGATGAATATTCAACCGAAAGAACGTCCTTATGTGGTGTTTAATAAGGAGCAAAAAAAAGCCGTCTTTTTATTTCCTCCCGCTCTTGGTTTCGCTGCTGCTTATGCCAATTTAGCAGAGTATATAACGGATTATGCTCTCTATACTTTCCGGTATATTAGCGATGAATTAATGTTAGAAAAATACGCTGAATTAATTGAGGATTTGGCTCAGAATCAAGATATAAAATTAATGGGACATTCCGCTGGCGGATTTTTAGCGATGTTAATGGCTCAACAATTAGAAAGTCGAGGGAGAGTTGTTTCTGATGTCATTTTACTGGATACTTACAGAGGAGGACGTGAGGCTAAAAAAGCTGATATGTCAGAGATTCAAGAAGGGGTTGATGTTTTCTTATTAAATCCCAAACGTCAGCAATTAAGAGGTTACTTTTTAGAGAATCAAAAACTCCGCAATCGCACTTATAATCAAGTGTGGGAATACTTTAATTTTCTTTGGAATTCTGACTTAAAAAATGTACAAATTCAAGGGACTATTCATTTGATTCGTGCTGAGGGAAATTATGAAGCTCAAGATGATTGGATACAAGCAACAAAAGGAGAAAGAATCAATCATTATGCCACTGGTATTCATCGTGAAATGATTGATCCTCCTTATCTTCCCAAAAACGCTCTGATTATTAATAGTATTCTCAACCCAAAACAGTCGTAACCGTTTTCTAGTTATTATCACAGTCCGAGTTGCTGACTGCTTAAAGACTCCTGACTTGAAAGAGGGTGTAGGGTGTAGGGAAGGAAACCTCTTTCATCTCTGGTGGTGAAAATTTTTTCATCAGGACTGACTCCTGCAATTTTGGTTAATTAGGGCTTGCTGAATAAATCTAAAAACCTTGTTGGGTAAGACTTTTAGACTTTTTGTCAATCAAAAAGTACCAGGCCTGGGAGTGATCAGGGGGAAAATTCAGGTACTTTTTCCCTGAAAA
>VYLD01000038.1_pt1 | contig 72989 bp, 69 predicted proteins | sample 5114401 | NCBI WGS metagenome assembly VYLD01 (sample SAMN12291783, study PRJNA351875) | freshwater metagenome | isolation source: freshwater lake | place: USA: Michigan, Gull Lake | collected 2013-08-08 | reverse complement strand
TCGGCTATAAAATTGTCTGTCGCTTTAATCCGCTCAGGTGTCGAATACTTAATATGTCGGTTGAATAATTCAAATTTGTCGGGCGAGTTTATACATTCAACTTTCTCACTCTGTTCATGTGATACCGAAGTCACAAAAGTCAATATTGCTATTAGTAGTCTCATTTGTCCGAAAGCATTGGCCACAACGTGAGTATTTGCGTTCGAGCGGGGCTTCCGAAGCCACGCCTTGTCCCCGACACCGAACGCATTATAGATACAAAAACGTTGGATTACGCGTCAACCCCGCTTGACGCAAATACATTGTTGTGGGGCGTAGGTTTATCCGAATTTTTTCTTTGGGTCCTGTCTACCGTCAAAGAACGCGAGTATGATAATCTTGTTGTTCCTTATTCTATAAAGTATTCTAGTCTGCCGTGATAATTGAAATCCTCTAATGTCGTTAGATTCAACCTGTCCCATGAAAGGAAAGTCTTTAAGAAGCCCAAAAGTTTCATCGGCCTTATGAATAAACTACTTAGCTGTCTTTTCTCCAAAATTTTGTCTTATGTAATTTACAATTGAATCAAAATTCTGTTCGGCTCTTGGGGTAACATAAACTTGCATTAATACTTCATCTTAACAGTCTCCCAGTCAATTAGACTTTTGTCGTCTTGAGATTCTTCGTATGATAAATAAACCTCCTTCTTTTGTTCTTCGTTCAGGGTGTTCCAAATCTGTCCTTCTTTTCCAGTCTCTCTTTGCTTTAGGAAATCATAAACTGTCCGCAATAGCTGTTCGTTTTCAATCCTGTCTAGGATTTTATGTAGGTCTGACTTCAATTCAATTGTCCCCATATTATTTTTTCTTTGAATAACCCAAATTTAAGTCTTTTCAGTCAATTTTTCTATTGGTCGACCTATGCCCCACAACGTGAGTATTTGCGTTCGAGCGGGGCATCCGAAGCCGCGTCCTGTCCCCGACACCGAACGCATTAAAGATACGAAAACGTTGGATTACGCGTCAACCCCGCTTGACGCAAATACATTGTTGCCGGCTGGCACCTAGTCCACTGTCACAATTTGTTTTGACTTTGATTTTATTTTGGCTGTTGTCACTAAGTCATTTTCAGTCAAACTCATTGTCATTGCGAGGTCAGTCTCATTTCTCGTAATGGTGCTATTTGCAATGTCAAATTCTGAAATTCCAGTCCCTGTCCCGGTTGCTGAAACGTTATTTTGTTCGGTTGATATGTCCAATGTTACAATCTGTTTAATGGCAAATGTCGCTATGTTATTTTTGATTGAAGTCAATTTATAGTTTGTCACTATAACCAGCTTAACCGGACTTTGTCCGCCAATTGGAATTTGCATAGGTAATTTTTGGTCAAAGGTGTCTCCAACTTTCATTGGATTCTCTGGAAAAGAAATTTGTTGCTGAACATTCTCAAGCGTGGATTTAATTACCGATTTAGTCGCCTCATTCATCGTATCGCTTATCATCGTGTCAATTCTCAGTTTTGTGCCGTTTTCATAGAAGCCCTCGATGATTAAACCTGTCATTGAAGTATCCTCTTTCGTCTTGTCATTTTGCGTTTGACTTGATGTCACTTTTTCAAAAATCATTCTAGCCGGAAATACTTTGTCCACTGTCATTGGCCCAGTAGTTGTCGTTGTCACTGATTTACTTGAGCCAATAACTACAATAGGAAGCTTTGTCCCATTGGCCTTAATTTTTTCAATTCTTGCTTGGTCTCCAGAAAAGTCAACCTCAGTCTCAGAGGATGACGTCATAGTCGTTCTGTAAGCTTTGTCTGGTTTGAAATACGTCTTGAAAGTCACCTTATCTTGTCCGCAGGATGTCAGGGTAAGTGAGTATTTGCGTTCGAGCGGGGCTTCCGAAGCCGCGTGGTGTCCCCGACACCGAACGCATTAAAGATACGAAAACGTTGGATTACGCGTCAACCCCGCTTGACGCAAATACAGTGTTAGCGGCTGCTTTCCGCTGTTAGTAGTCCGAACGAATGTTTCCATTTATCATCCAGTGCTCGTAAACATCTTTATTTCGTCCAGTCAATAGTCGCCTTGCAATGTCATTACATTTCTTATTTGAATAAAGTCCCTCGTAAATACCAACTACAAGCAAATTGTCAAGGCTGTCGTCTTGTCTGTCACCAAGCAGATTAAAAAACCGAAAACATTTTTTTGCGAAGTCAGAAACTTGGTTGCTAGAAACAATATTGTTAACAAGTTTAATACTCAATTCTCCATAGACATCGTAAAATGACTCGTCATTCGAGTGGTCAGTGAGTTTGCTAAACTCAGGCACGTTCTCATAAAGTTCTTTGACCAAAGGGTCTTTGAAAGTTTCAAGTTCTCCGGTCTCTCTGTTTAACCATACTAATTGACCATAGCAGAAGCAATTAGTCAAACTTGTATCAATAATTTTGGCATTTTTAAATTGAGCACTCTCGAGAGAACAGTTTTCAAAGCTTGTCTTTGTCAAGTTGCAATGTGAAAAGTCGGAACCTTTTAAGTTACAGTTAACAAACTTTGCATTTGCGAAGTCCGTTTGGAAAAAGTCAATAGAGAAGCAACAATTGTCAAATGTCGTGTCTGTAAGTGTTTGCCGAGTCAATTTTTCACCCTTGTCAAAGTCAAGGTTAATAAAATATCGATGTCCGGTCTTATACTTTTCTATGATGTATTGTATGTCGGTTGTTGTCGTCATAAAGTTGCCGCTAACGTTTGTGTTTATGACGCTTTGGGTGTAGGAGTGTTTGTTAAATGCGCAGCATGACAAACACGACCAGTCCAAAGTGTCCAACGTTACAAATTTAACTTAAGAAATGAATTTATGATTAACGACAAACCCCAAAGTGGCATAAACACGTTGTTAGCAGCTGCCGCGTTAGTCCCCAACTACAATACAGCTGATCATCCATTTCCCTTTTTCTTTTGTAAGGAACATTCTGTAGTCCACAGGACTGTATGCAAAGTCAGAATTTATGTATCCCGAAATTTTCTTGTCCCCTGTTTGAATAAAGTACCATTTGTCCTTACTTTTTTCATAGTCATAAGTCACAATGTCGTAGGTAAGTTGTCCCATGAGCTTTGAGTTTACATCAGGCTTCTCTCGTACGTTCACTCCCTTGTTAGTAATTACGAGTGTTCTAAAATAATCATCTCCGTCCTCTAGGTCCACTGTATTCACATAAGGAAATACAAAAGCATAAAATGTTTCTGTCCGATTCTTGTTAAAGACTCCACCAAGTTCAACTATTTTATTCATGATTGGCCAAAGGCTTGAATTCTTGTCCTCAAGCTTCCAATTCTTTTTGAAGTTTTCAATCCCAACTCCTTCATCAAAGTCAAATTTGATTTCAGGATGAACTATCGTCAGTAATTTCTCGCTGTCTTTGTTCTTTATTATTTCCTTTAGTTCCTTGACGAACTTACTGAGTTCCGGAGTTTTCTCAGATTCGTCCCTCGGTGGAAATTTACTATTCTGTCCGAATGCAAGAACTGAGATAGTCAGCAGAGAAAATGTCAGTATTCGTTTTGTACTCATGATTTCTATAGCGGTTGCTGCTAACGTTTGTGCTTCTGCAGTAGCGCGCTTCCGAAGCCGCGTCCTGTCCCCGACACCAAACGTGGAACGAAGATAACACTTATAGCTTACACGTCACCGCGCTATTGCAGAAGCATTTTGTTAGCGCCTGTGCCCTTCTCCCGTGTTAGTTAGTTGTCAACCGTTTTTATTGTCATTATGTCCACCGAATTGTTTTGTGAAACTCCTGTCGCGCGCGGCAACCGGATACCACACTTTCGATGTACTCTAAGTCCTAATACTTTGTCCAGTTTGGTGCGTGGGGCGGCACTCTTGCCAAAGCTTTGGTTGTGTGTCGGGCTTGCGTGGCTTTGGCATGTGTGCCGTTGGTAGGGCTTAACTTTCTTTGTATTTTTAATAATTCCTTGTTGCTTCTATGATGATTATAAGTATCTTTGAATAAATAGTCAGTATGATTACTAAAGAGCAAATCAAAAATACAGGTGCAACCTTTACTCCAAAGGAACTGGCTAATTATTTGTCCAATAAGCTATTACTTTATAATCAGGGTCAGAAGATTAATGTCCTTGATCCCGCCTGTGGTGAGGGTGAATTGCTTGTCGCAATTGGAGAGAAGCTGTCGGAATTGGGAAATGAATTTGATTTAACGGGTTATGATGCCAATTCTCACTATTTGAGTTTAGCACAAGACCGAATGCTTCAATTTGGAAAGGATTCTTTTGAACTGGTAAGTGCTGATTTCTTGAACGCAATTGATGTCACTCAGAATCAAACGGCTTTAGACTTATTTGCACCTCAGAAATCACTAGTAAATAATTCTTTCGATATAGTTATTGCCAATCCGCCATACGTAAGAACGCAGATTCTTGGTACAGATCAAGCCCAAGAACTAGCAAAGAAATTTAATCTAAAGGGAAGAGTTGATCTTTACTATCCTTTTTTAATGGCAATGACTGAAAGTCTGAAAGAAGGAGGAATTTTAGGTGTAATTACTTCCAATAGGTACTTGTCAACAAAAAGTGGAGACAGCATTAGAAAATACTTATCTGAGAACTATGAAATCCTTGAATTGATTGATTTAGGCGATACAAAGCTTTTTGAAGCCGCAGTCCTACCCGCAATCTTCATTGGCCGAAAGAGAAAAATTCAAAAGCCCTCTTTGGCTAAATTTATAAAAGTCTACGAAGAACTTAATGGTTACAATGGTGATCTGATAGAAGTTGACAATGTGTATGAGGTTTTAGCCTCTGAAAAAACTGGTTATTTTTTGGCTGGTTCAAAAAGGTACAAGAAAACTGAGGGCATTTTAAAGTACGAGATTTCTAGCCGTGATACTTGGGAAATGCTTTCAGGAAATGAGTCATCTTGGGTTTCAAGAATTGATGCTACTGTTAAACACCGCGTTGGTGATTTTTTTAAAGTTAGAGTTGGGATTAAGACAACTGCTGATAAAGTTTTTATTGGTGATCAATGGGAGGCTTTGGGGGATCAGAAACCCGAAGAAGAGTTATTAAAAGAATTGATTTCTCAGGAAAATATTGAGGCGTGGAGTGCAACGGAAAACCTAAACCTCAAGGTTCTTTATCCGCACTATGGAAAGAACGGAGCAAAGTTTACAATTGATATTGATAAGTTTCCAAAGGCTAAGAATTACTTCATGCTTCATGAAGCGCAGTTGAAATCACGGAAATATGTCATTGAAGCTGGAAGGCAATGGTTTGAAATATGGGTACCCCATAGGCCGGAATTTTGGTCACTGCCTAAACTTGTATTTCCTGACATTAGCTTAACTCCAAGATTTTACTTTGATAAAGGAGGAAAGATTGTAAATGGAAATTGTTACTGGATTGTCGCGCAAAATGAAGAACAAGTTGAAAGACTCTTGCTGATTCAAGGCATTGCTAATTCAAAGCTTATGACAAAGTATCATGATTTAGTCTTCAACAATAAGCTTTATTCTGGTCGGAGAAGATACTTCACTCAGTATGTTGAGCGATACCCATTGCCGGACATTACAACACCAATAGCCAAAGAGATTATTGCGTTAGTCAATAGGCTCAATGAATCAACTGACAGAGAAGTTATTAGTCAATTAGCGAATACTTTAGAAATCAAAGTAGCGCAGGCTTTTAATGTTGATCCTGTCTTTAAGCTGGATTAAAGACAGCCTTTCCGTAATGCTTATCAAAGAAACTCATTGGTATTGCTCTTTGGCATTTATAACTCTCAGCACCTACATAAGAAAATAGCTCACCAAGATTTTTGCCTGGCGAAAGTATTATTCCCTTTATTGTTTCAGTTTTAGAGTCTGTCAGAGCAATTAAGTACCTCACGTCATAAGTTGTAAGATTTTTCTCTTTAAAAAGTATTTCTTCCTTTTCAGGTGAGAAACGACCTAAGTCTACAGTTGGTGAGTCTTGAATTTTCACCTCAAGAAGTTGATTTCTGATATCGGGGAAATCGCCATACAACAAATCTCCTTCTTTCGATTCGTAGCCAAGTAACTCTAAGACTTTTCTTTCGAGTGCTTGTCCTCGGTTCTTTGTTGCTGCAGAATCTAACTTTGCCCCAATCAGTTTTTCGGCAACCATTTTTTTAATTAACTCAATAGAGTAAAGACTTTTTAAATCGGGCTCTTCAACCATTGATGATTTCGGGGCGATATAATCATGTGTAATGTAGTAGGATAACTTTTTGGTATCCGAAAACATCTTAATCTTTTCAGAACTTTCGTAAATGGATTTTCTAACCTTCCCGGAAATAAGAAGTTGTTGTTTTATGGTTGGCTTTCCAAAAGGCCCAAATTGCTCTTCGATATAATCTGGGGTCAAAACAATTATTGAAGCAATAGTGCTCTTAGCAATGTCTATTCGAACACAAATGATTCGTACATCTGAGCATTTCAGACTTTCACCTGATTCGTACTTGATTAGCAAGGTGTCACTTGCTGGAATCCTGTTCCAAACTTGAAGATTGTATGAGTCTCCACTAGTGACGATGTATGTGTCAATAAATTCGCGAGTAATTTTAGGAACGCCTTTCCCTTTAGGTGGTACAATTTCAAACTCATCAGTTTTGGCCAATTCTGGCAACTTCTTTTTTTCTAAGGTAGCTGCAATAAGCTTTCTGACGTTTGATCCATCTGTTCTTGTTTTACCAGTCAGCTTAAAAGGAGTTCCAATTAATTCTGCTAAATATTTACAAAGTGTATTCGGATCTGTCAAGCTTTTAGCTGACACCGGAGGAATTTTGAAGTCTTTATTCATTGATTAAAAATCTAGGAGATCAATAGGTTTCACCTTAAGTGCTTTAGCAATTTTCCTTAGGTTTAAGGCAGATATATTCCTTTCTCCTCGTTCAACTGACCCTATGTATGTCCTATCGAGGTCACATTCGAATGCAAGCTTTTCTTGGGAAAGGTCTAATTCCGAACGAAAATCTCGTATTCTATTACCTATTTTTTCCAAATAGGCTTTTTCATCTTTTGAATAGGTGGAACTCATTGCATTGTTTCTGAATCAAAGATTCATTTAAGATGCAAATAAGTCTACGGACTATAAGTATCATTGTCCATTGGGCGGGTGGGTTTGGCTCTTGCCATAGCTTTGGTGTCGCGCGGGTTTGTGCGGCTATGGCATGTGCCAAAAGCGTGGGCGAGAATCTCTCCACGGTTGCAGTGCGGTGGGCGGATATGGTACGAATCCTAATTCGTAGCCATGTCCCAAGTTTTCTTTTTTGGTTCTCAGTCCCACGTTGTCTAAGGGAACGTTCAATTGTCCGCGTGGAGAATCTGAATTAGTAGAGTGTCACCCGTTATTTTTTTTCCATGTCTGCGGTGCCGAGTCTTTGTCGGCTTGGTCGTCATTGTCCGCGGTGCTGGAAGGGCATTGGCGCTAACATTTGTATATCGGAGACGGAGTCTCCTATATACCCTTATTGGGTGCTTAAATTTAAGCCTTTTTCCAACATTTCTCTTATTATCGCTTTACTCATGTTACTTTTTCGCCAACACTGCCATGGCTGCATTGTGACCTGGTATACCGCTGACGCCTCCTCCGCGAGTTGCACCTGCCCCACAAATAAAAATTCTGGGATCATCCGTTTCAACACCCCAACCGGGGTCTTCCTCATCTTCACGGAATGGAAAAGCTAAATCGCGATGAAAGATATTTCCTCTCGGCAAACCGATGGCTGCTTCAATATCGAGGGGTGTTTTCACTTCGATGGTGGGCTCGCCATCGGATGATTGCGCCAAAACCGATTCAATGGGATCGATCAAATATTCATTGAGTGATTGAATAGCAGCGTTTGAAGCAACTTCGCGTTGCTTATCATGGTCGACATCAAAAAGGCGGGCGGGTGTATGAAGCCCAAAAAGTGTTAATGTCTGATAGCCCTCGTGTTGCAGCTTTGCGCTCAAAATACTTGGGTCTGTAAGCGTGTGGCAATAAATTTCAAGCGGAAGTGTTGAAGGAATTTTTCCGGATTGCGCTTCCTGAAAAGCATTTTCTAACTGAGTAAAACTTTCGTTGATATGAAAGGTGCCCGCAAAAGCATCGCGCGGATCGGCTCCTGATTTAAGTCTTGGCAATTGCTTCACCAACATATTGATCTTCATTTGCGAGCCTTCCAAACTTTTCGGAGGAGTTATCCCACGCAACGTTGCCAGCACTTGTGGCGCTGCATTAGAAAGCAAATAGCTTGCGGAAATGGTGTTACCGTCCGCTAAGGTCACGTGGACCTCTTTACTATCTGATTGTACCTTTACTGCTCGATTATTCAACGCGATAGAAACACCTTCCGAAGTAGCCACTCGTTCTAACTCTTGTACTAGCGCTCCCATGCCTCCCTCAGGCACTTTCCATTCGCCATTTCCATTTCCGATCAAATGATAGAGGAAACACTTATTGGCCTGTAGCGAAAATGCAGAAGTATCTGTTCCTATTAATGCATCGGTAAGCACCACACCGCGCACCACATCGTTCTTAAATCGTTCGGTAATCACTTCTCCAATAGGATTCTCCATGAGGTAATCCCACACTTGATCGAGTCCGATTTTTCTTTTTAATTCCGAACGAGTAAGCAGCGGTTGAAGCATAGAGGGTGCCATGCGTTCTGCCAGCACTCCTATTTCGCCATAAAAATGTTGCCATGCTTTTGCCTCCTGTTCTCCATTGGGCAATTCCCGAAATGAAGCAGCTGTTTTTTCATCCCAAATCCGAGAAATATGAAGTCCTTGATTTTTCCCTTCATGATGAAAAGGAGTATAACTGGCCACGTTTCTCGAAAGGGTTTTAAATCGCAGTCCCAGATCCTGAATAATCTGATCGGGCAATAATGAAACCAAATAGGAATAACGCGAGAGGCGCGCATCAAACTCTGGAAAGGCACGCACACTTGCGGTGGCTCCACCAATTTCAGCATTTGCTTCTAACAAAATAACGCTCTTACCTGCTTTTGCTAAATAGGTGGCTGCTACCAGGCCGTTGTGCCCTGCTCCGATAATAACAATGTCAAATTTTTTTGTGTTCAAAATAAATGGCTTTAGGGTCTATGGTGCTATCCAAAGATACAAGGTAAGATCATTCTGGATTAAACTTGCTAAAAAATGTTCTTAACATCGCTGCAATTTCTTCTAAACGCAATTGAGATATTTTGGATTAGGTGAGGAATTTACCAGCTAGTAGCGAGCGAAACAGATGGCTTAATTGTCTGAAGGAAAATTCCACAAAAGATATACTCCAATCAATAATAAAGGAAAAGTACGCAAAAGCAGTGAGCCAAGAACTTTGCGAGCGTTTTCATTTGTTGCAATGCTTACAGAGCCGACAAGGCAGGCACCACCTAAGGAAGCGATTCCTATCGTAAGCATCTGTTTAGAACCCTCGAAGTGATTAAGCGTGAACAAAATCCCGATTACCATTACGGCTGATCCGATGCCTATCACTTTTGGTAAAATGGTTCGCCCAAGTAAACTCATAAAGCCTGCCGGCTGAGCCGGTTCACCTTCGGGGCGAGCGTCTGATGGCAGGTAAGCTGATAAAAAGTAAATTACAGCCACGGCACTCAATGATAACATAATTATCTCGCCACCGATTGGGTAGTCTTGTTTCTTTAACAAAAAGCCGAGTACAAATCCCACAACACAAACAATTTCCGCAATAGAAAAAAAGGTTTTTAGTTTGCTGATAAAAGGCGAAGGTGTCATAGTGAGACGGTTTTAGGTTTTTAGTAAATCAGAATTCATTTTCATTTACATCCTTGATAAAGCGAATCACTCCGTTCATAAATACTTTCTGGTCATCCCACATTGCTAAATGACTTCCATTCGGGCAGTGTAAGTAGCGGCCCTTTTGCACCAGCTTACTTTGTTCTTCCATTGCTTTAGGATCCATCGTGTCGTGCTTTGCGCCAATCATCAAGGTGGGTACGGTAATTTCCTTCAATCGATTTTTGATATCCCACTTTGCGAGTCGCCCGCCAACGCCAAATTCGCTCGGCCCTTGCATCATAGTATAAATAGTGCCATTCACATGTTTCATTGCCCGATTGAAACCATCAGGCCACTCTGCTAAACGACACAAATGTTCTTGGTAAAAATTAGGTAAAAGCAGTTCCATGTAGCGGGGATTGCTAAAATCCTTCTTCGCTTCTAAGGCCCTCACTTCTGCCAGCACTTCGGGGTTCATTTGCTTGGCCAACACTTCCTCGGCATACTTTCCATAGTCGGGAGCACTGGCCATCATATTGGCTACCAATAATCCTCTCAAGTGTTGTTGATATTTTAGTGCATACTCCATCGCTAAAATACCACCCCACGAGTTGCCCAATAAATAAAAATTCGTGCTATCCGCACCGATGGCCTGACGAACCTGTTCCACTTCTTCTACAAATCGCTCTGTCGTCCACAGGCTGCTATCAGTAGGTTGGTCGCTGTAGTAAGAGCCCAATTGATCGTATTCATAAAACTCAAAACCTTCTCGCAAGAAAAATGTCTCAAAACACTCCATGTATTCATGCGTCAAGGCAGGGCCGCCATGGAGTAACAGTACTTTGATTTTGGGATTGCTCCCAAAACGTTTTGTCCATACTTTAAAATCACCCACCGGAGTATGGATGGGAATCATTTTTACGCCACCTGATTCGATCGAATTGCCATAGGTGAAGTAGTTTGTTTGACTCACAGGTGCATCGGTAGTAGCCTGTTTACAAGAGATGGCAATAAAGAACAGAAATAGTAGTAGTAGTCGCATAGTAAAACGGAATTAGGTTGAACGAAGATAAACAAAAACCCTTTCATAAGTTCGCGATCAAACTCCAACAAAGTTAGGTTGCTTAGCCTACCGAAATCAAAACAAACTCCCTTGTTGTTCTTCCAGCTCTTGATAGCGATAGGGCCGAAGCGCTTCCGGTGTATTGCCTGCTGCTTCTTTGCCAGTCAGTCGTTTGACAGTAAACGCGTCCAGTTCATTCTCCGGATATGACTGCACAAGGCTTTCCACGAGTTCCTTATCAGCCTTTTCATGAATAGGTTTGAGCCAATCCTGTTCGGCATCTTTGGGTAAGATCAACGGCATGCGAGGTCCCTCACTGGCTTTCGGATGATTGTGAATTTTTGCCATCAGCGGATTGGCGTTAGTGGTGACAACGGTATACGTTCTACGAACGAGCCCTGATGTTTGGTCTGTCCACTCATCCCACAAGCCTGCAAAGGTGAGGGGCTCATTACTTTTAAGTTGGATGTGATGCGGAAACGTTTTTCCGTTTTTGTGGTAATGTTCAAAAAAGCCATCGACCAAGACAAGGCATCTCCGCTCACGCGCGGACTCACGGAAAGAGGGTTTCTCAAACATCGTTTCAGCGCGTGCGTTGAGTGTGCTATTGCTGATGGTGACCGCTTCCGCGGGAGTTTTGATCCAGTTTGGAATTAGTCCCCACGCGAATAGGTGAATTTCTTTGGTAGCATGGGTGATCACAGGTACTAACGGATGAGTGAACCCAGAGACCGCATACACCGGACTCATGTTTAGCAAACCAAGTTGTTCTTGAATAAACGACACCTCTTGTGCGTTGTGGCCGTATCGCTTGGCCATATTTTCGGCACGTTTCGTCAGATAGGATTTACTGAAACACATAGCGCAAAGATAACTAGTGTGGCGTGAGGTGTACCTAGTTCATAAGGCATAAATTCAACACACGTCCTGATGCTGCTGAAGACAGAACGATTTATCTGTTTACAAAATACTCTCGCCAAAAGTAAGCAGATTGTTGTCCGGATCGAGAAGAGAAAATTCCTTTTGTCCCCACGGCTTGATTTCTAAATGAACACCTTTGGGCATGGTTAATTTCTTGCTGACAGCTAGCTGGTACCATTGCTCAATGTTATCCGTTCGAATGTATACTTGCCCGTAATTTTCTTTAGGATCAAGTTCCCAAAACTCGAAAAAGTGAATTTGGATGTTGTCCTTTTGCACCATTAAATAGCCCTCGAAGTCGGCACTGCCAAACTCCTCAAACTCTAAACTGTTTAAATAATAATCACGCGTAAGAGCTTTGTTGCGCATTGGTAATTTTGGGTGAATGGCGGTAAGCATAGCAGGAGCAAGTTAATTTATTTAATCCATACTTCGACAAGATGAGAGTGGCCTACTGGGTTAACGTATAGTTAATTATCGGCAAAGAAAATCTATCCTACGTTCCAACATTACCTTTGAATCATTACTTTTAGCTTCCCTAAATCTTTTTCATGGAAACTCCCTACCCATTCATCGCGGCAGTGGTGCAAGCAGCGCCTGTATTTTTTGACAAAACAAAAACGGTTGATAAAATACAAACCTTAGTTGACCAAGCCTCCAAAGAAAAAGCTTCACTCATCCTTTTCCCGGAAGTATTTATTCCGGGTTATCCACGCGGATTGATTTTCGGAACTACCGTTGGAGGTCGCTCTCCCGAGGGACGGGAGATGTTCTTGCGCTACTGGGAAAATTCGATTGTAGTACCAGGGCCAGAGACCGATTTACTGGCACGTGCCGCAAAAGAAGCAAAAGCGTATGTAGTGATTGGTGTCACCGAAAAAGATAAAATCAGCGACACGTTGTATTGCACCTTGCTCTATTTTTCTCCGGAGGGAAATCTCATTCACAAGCATCGAAAATTAAAACCAACTGCCGCAGAAAGAATTCTTTGGGGGGAAGGAGATGGCAGTGACTTAACTGTGTTGGACACAGCGTTAGGAAAATTGGGCGGACTAATTTGTTGGGAGAATTACATGCCCCTGGCGCGCACTGCGCTTTACCAACAAGGTATTGAAATTTATGTGGCGCCTACAGCCGATTGCCGAGGTACCTGGCAATCGTCTCTCGAACACATCGCGTGTGAAGGAAGGTGTTTTGTGCTTGGCAGCAATCAAATTCTAACAAGCGAACATTATCCGGAAGATTTAAAATCTCAGTTATCAACTGCAAACCTTTCATTGCCCAGCACCGGAGGGAGTTGCATCATTTCGCCCTTGGGAAAAAGGCTAGCGGGACCTCTTTATGATCAAGAAGGAATCCTAACAGCAGAAATTGATCACCGAGAAATCATCAAAGCAAAAATGGACTTTGACGTCATCGGCCATTATGCACGGCCCGATGTTTTTGAATTAAGAGTAAAAGGTAATTAAAAGGCCAAAAGCACTCGCAGAGCCAAGACGCTCTGCGATTTGCAAGCTATTTTTCTTCTTTCTTATCTACATGAAGAGTAGCTCCTTTGCTTACTGATATCAGCTGTTGAAGCGTACGTTGCATATTCTCCGCTGATCCGTCAAGAAAAATGGTATTGCCTTTTCCGTGTTCAGCAAAATGCCGGATCGATTCCGTCCACATAGAGAACAAGATAAAAGAAGCATCCAAATTGGCGTGTTGAATTTCTTTCGCTGCCTGTGACATTCCCTTTGCCACTTCTTCGCGGAAAAGTGCCACACCTTGGCCTCGCAATTGTGAAGCGACTTTTTCCGCTTCGGCAGCAATCTTAATCGCGTTACCTTCCGCTTCTGCTCCTTTTGTTTTGGTAATCAATAGCGCCTGCCCCTCATTTTCCGCAGCCGCGCGCAAATTATTTGACGCAACTACCTTCGCCATGGATTTCATAATAGTCTCATCAAAAGCAATATCATTTAATTGCAAATCGATTAGGTGATAGCCCCAGCCCTCCAGTGTTTGATCTAACTGTTTTTTTACTTCTTGCACAATTTCCGTGCGGAGTGATAACACCTCTGACTGCTTTTTGGTAGCCACAAAACTTCGGATCGATCCTTCAATGGTACGCGTCAAAGCCGTCATAAAACTTTCTTCGTCCACAAACTTAAACGCCACATTCTTTATTGTTTCTTCATTCTGATCTAATACAGAAAAAAGAAGCATGGCTTTAAAGTTCACGTTTGCCTGATCCAGTGTCGTGGCTTGGAAACTGAGTTCAACCGACTGGTTCTGGATGGAAACTCTGGAGTGAATATTTTCGATAAGCGGAATGCGTATATTAAGTCCGGGCCGCAGAATTCTTCGAAATTTTCCAAAAACCGTAATCACACCTATGTTGCCCTGCTTGATCGTAACGAAGACACCGAACAGCGTGATGATTGCCAAAACAAAAATAATAATGATAATAACCTGTAGATTTTCCATGCCTTTTTATGTCTAAGTAATCTTAAAAGTAACTTTATTTTACACAAAATATATTTTTTTGTTGGTGGTTACTATTTCTGGCGATCCGGGACTTTGAGGGGTCTTTTGATTTATCTTTAATATGAGATTTACTGCAAGCCAAAAATTAAATAAAAGCAGCAACACAAATGAGCATGTCCGCATTGAATTGAGACTAGTAGTATTCAATGCTTCGAACAGTAATTGAAACGGCTTTTCTTTCTTCAAAAGTGATCAGCTTTATCCATTGCCCGGTCGCATCAAATTCATAAAGGAAGTCCTTACTCCCTTGATGATTGCCCGTTACGCCATAACCAGACCGTTTTATCAGACGATGACCGCTATCGTAAGCGTAGGTAATTCTGGATTCGATCATGAGGCTGGTGTTCAACGTAATCATTTCCGTCATATCATTTCGGATGTTGTAGTTGAAGTGTGTTAATTTTTTCATTCCCGAATTGAGATCTATCTCCAAACTTTCGGTTCGGTTGCCGCGATTGTTATATTTGTTTAGCTCTTGGCGAACTAGTTTCTTGTCAGAGAAAAATAGGTTCTCTATATTGTTTCCACTCTTGTTGAATACGCTAGCTGAATTTTTTTCTAAAACACCCCTCTTCAAAATGTACAATGTGAGCGTCCTTTCTTGTTGGCTATTGAACTGCGCCAGTTTCTTCTCAATTAACTTTCCATCTGCATCAAAGATTGTATTTTCAATGAGTTGGTTTAATTCATTAAATCGGTTAATCGTTTTGCGCGAGACTTTCCGATAATGATACAGGACTTGTTTAATAGGGTTATTCGACTTGTCATAGCTGTTCACCTCACGCCATTCCATATTTCCCTTTTGGTCATATTTCTCCTTTTGTTTAAGATTACCTTGCTGCGTAAAAAGGGATTTGACGATGTACGAGTTTTCTGAAATTTGAGAATTGTATTGTAATCCTCTGCTGTCAATCGGGTCATGAATAGACTCTATAATGGCCTTGACAATGGGTGGCACCCTAACATCTAAATTGTTTACTGCTTCCCTTTTACAGCAGGAAAAAAGGCAAAGAAGAAACCACCCAAATACAACCGAACGCATCTGGAATAAAAGTTAGTTAATCCCGCTAAATATAAGATGGACAAGTTGACTTTTTACTTATGTGAGGGTTTCTACACTTTCCGATGTCCTTTCAACTCCTTCATTTAGTTACGCTTTCCCAATGTGGAGTGAGCCACCTCCATGGATACTAGTCTTGCAATCATGATCACTGGATAAAGCAATCCAATCATTCCCTGAAACACGACCAACGATTTAGCCAACGAACCAACGGGGATCATGTCGCCCAAGCCGAGTGTCGTCATAGTAACAAAACTAAAATACATAAAATGCGAAGAGATGGGCTGATAGGTGGAAGACACATGGGTGGCGCTAAACGAACCCGGGAAAAAAAACTCAACCAGCGTGTACAGAAGAGAGTATATTAATCCCACTAGCATAAATACCACTACTGAACCTTGAATTCGATAGAAATTCACCGGGCCATCTTTGAAAATATGAGACAGTACCCTTTTCACGAGGTATCCAAAAAAAACCATCGCAAAAAAATAACTACTAATTTGAATCCATTGATCTTGGACAACAAAATATAGAATTCTTGAAAAGCTGGCTGCTATCGCGATGGCGATAAAAAATAGCTGGTGTTTCCATCTTGTCATTACTGAAAACACGCCAGCCAAAATAATGAGATTGAATAGAATGTCACTTACCAAAAAACTCCACCATTGACCAGGATAATCGCCCAGCGGAATCCATACAAAGACAGAAATAGCCAAATACACCAAAAGCGCGGACAGACTTCGCTCGTGATTCCAAAATTCGTTGTTTATACGTAGCAGTGGATATGCCATACACAAAACTTTACTCAATATTAAAATTCTGACTCGGCAACATCTATGACTTCTATCAGTATCTAACTTTGGATTGTCCTTCAACCGACCCAAGCGGATAAATTTCCTTTTCCAATGGTAAGCTCTATAAATTCTCGCATATACATTCTTGGAAAATTGTATCTTACCTCATTGAATAAACAAATGAATCGGCTCGTCTTTCTATTTCTGATTGTATGCGCGGAGTCTTTTGGACAACAAGTCACCATTAGAACTGCCCGCTATCATCCGCATGATATGACCGATTCCTTTTCCGTTTTTATGGAAAATGAGAACGCCAAAAAACCACAACCCGGTGAAGCCACCTACTCCATCACGATTGCTGTCACAAACATTCGCAACAAAAAGGGTGTTCGCGCGTATACTTGCCCGCAATTTTCTTTAGGATCAAGTTCTTTAAATTCAAAAAAGATGAATTTGGATATCGCCTTTTTTGTACCATGAGGTAGCGCTCACCACCAAACTCCTCAGTATGTAAACTGTTTAAATAGAAATCACGGGTAACCGTTTATTTCGCATGGGCAATTGTGGATGAGCAGCGGTAAACATACCAGACGCAAGCTAATACTTAGTACAAACTTAAACAGACCAGGGTCGAGGAAAATCTTAAAATTAGTCTAAGTGGATACTTATAATTCTAACTCATTTTAATCTTTTCTTCGACTACTGGCTTGTTCTGCACACATCAGCACCTTTTCTTAGTATCAAGTCTATCGATGCATTCTTTCTTTTAGATTACTTTTTTCACCTCCAGTAGGTCATTCCACCTATAAATTACTACAAATCAAAACCGATCCAGATTCATCACTTTGTTCCACGCGGCCACGAAGTCCTTCACAAATTTCTCTTGTGAATCGGCACATCCGTACACTTCTGCGATAGCGCGAAGTTCTGAATTGGAACCAAAAATCAAATCAGCACGTGTGCCCGTCCACTTTACAGCACCTGTCTTGCGATCGCGTCCTTCAAAAGTCTCCTGTGCATCTGAAGTTGCTTTCCATGCGGTGCCCAAATCCAACAAGTTCAAAAAGAAATCATTGGTCAATGTCTCCGGCTTGTTGGTAAACACACCGTGCTTCGAGTTATCAAAGTTGGCGTTTAACACACGCAAGCCGCCTAGCAACACGGTCATCTCGGGAGCGGTCAGCGTAAGCAATTGTGCTTTATCTACGAGCAAGTCTTCCGCTTTTGCTTTGTGCTTCTTGTTGATGTAATTACGAAACGCATCAGCACCCGGCTCCAATACAGCAAATGATTCTACATCGGTGTGCTCTTGTGTAGCATCAACACGTCCTGGCATAAAAGGAACTTTCACATCGATCTTTGCTTTTTTGGCTGCCTTTTCAATGGCGGCACAACCTCCGAGTACAATCAAGTCGGCAAGGGAAACATTTTTCTTGCCGCTGGCATTGAATTTCTTTTGGATGCCTTCCAATGTTTTCAACACCTTCGCTAGCTGAACAGGATTGTTAACCGCCCAATCTTTTTGAGGAGCCAAACGAATGCGTGCTCCATTAGCGCCTCCGCGTTTGTCTGAGCCGCGGAATGTCGATGCCGAAGCCCACGCAGTTGATACAAGTTCTCCGATAGTTAACCGGGTTGCAAGAATTTTGGTCTTTAGTTCAGTGATGTCTTTTGGAGTTAGCGCCTTCGCCTTGGAAGCAGGCAACGGGTCTTGCCAAATCAACACTTCTTTGGGAACTTCTGGTCCGAGGTAACGAGCGATCGGCCCCATGTCGCGGTGGGTAAGTTTAAACCACGCACGCGCAAAAGCATCGTTGAACTTGTCTGGGTTTTCTAGAAAGTTTCTGGAGATTTTCTCGTAGATGGGATCAAAGCGCAACGCCAAGTCTGTAGTCAACATCATCGGTGCGTGGCGCTTCATCGAGTCGTGTGCATCAGGCACGGTATCCGCTCCTGCGTTGCCCTTCGGTTTCCATTGTTGTGCACCTGCAGGGCTCTTGGTCAACTCCCATTCGTAGCCAAAAAGGTTTTCGAAATAGTTGTTGCTCCACTTTGTAGGTGTGGTAGTCCAGGCACCCTCCAGTCCGCTGGTGATGGTGTGCGCACCATGGCCTGTACCGTATGTATTTTTCCAACCAAGGCTTTGCTCTTCCATGCTCGCAGCTGCAGGCTCGCGACCTACATATTTACCAGGATCTGCAGCACCATGCGTTTTGCCCAGTGTGTGTCCACCGGCAATCAAGGCAACGGTTTCTTCATCGTTCATCGCCATGCGTCCAAATGTTTCACGGATGTCGCGTGCAGCGGCTACTGGATCTGGCTTTCCGTTAGGTCCTTCCGGGTTAACATAAATCAAACCCATTTGTACCGCCCCAAGTGGATTTTCTAATTCGCGATCACCGCTGTAGCGTTTATCACCAAGCCATTCTGTCTCCGGACCCCAGTAGATATCTTCTTGTGGTTCCCATACATCCTCACGACCGCCTGCAAAACCAAATGTTTTGAAACCTGCAGATTCAAGCGCGCAATTACCAGCTAGGATCATCAAATCTGCCCAGGAGATTTTTTTGCCGTACTTCTTTTTGATCGGCCACAACAGCAACCGGGCTTTGTCCAGGTTGGCATTATCCGGCCAGCTATTCAAAGGTGCAAAACGTTGTGTTCCCGCACCTGCGCCACCGCGTCCGTCTGAGATGCGATAGGTACCTGCAGAGTGCCACGCCATACGGATGAAGAAGGGACCGTAATGGCCATAATCAGCTGGCCACCAGTCTTGCGAGGTGGTCATTAATGTAAAGATCTCTTTCTTAAGCGCTTTCAGATCAAGTTTTTTAAACTCCTTGGCATAGTCAAACGACTTATCCATCGGGTTTGACAGAGAGGAGTGCTGGCGAAGGATGTTCAGTTTCAATTGGTTGGGCCACCAATCGTAATTGCGCGGGCCGGTGCCTGCGCTTTGTTTCAACGCACCCCCGTGAAACGGACATTTTGCTTCTCCGTTCATCGTGGCGTTAGCGGTTGTGTGTTTTTCCATTTTTTGTATTGATTAATTTGTTGTTAACAAGTGTTGATTGACTTCACTACAATTTTAGTTCAATATCGATAATAAATCAAATTGATTATCTTTATAAAGATATAGCCATTCTCTATGACCTTAACACAGCTGGAATATATTGTCACCCTCGACACACATCGGCACTTTGTGCTTGCTTCTGAAAAGTGCTTTGTTACCCAGCCTACGTTGAGTATGCAGATACAAAAACTCGAGGAGGAGTTGGGTGTTAAGATTTTTGACCGAACGAAGCAGCCGGTGATTCCAACAGAAATTGGTGCCAGCATCATTGCGCAGGCGCGAATTACCTTGCGAGAGGCGAAGATGATTCAACAAATTATTGACGATCAAAAAGATACAACCACAGGCGAGCTTCGCATCGGCATCATACCCACGTTGGCTCCCTATCTGCTGCCCCCGCTCTTTAAGCAAATGCGCGAAAAGTACCCACAACTGAATCTAGTTATCAAAGAGACGATCACTGAGGAAGTGGTGCACGAACTAAAAAATAATAGACTAGACTGTGGATTGGTCGTAACACCCTTGCAGGATTCGTCCATTAAAGAAGATGTGCTTTTCTACGAAGAGCTTTTTGTCTATGTGTCGAAAAAGAACGCACTGTATGATAAAAAATATGTGCTAGCAACAGAGATTAATCCCGACCAGCTTTGGCTCTTAGAGGAAGGTCATTGCTTTCGTTCACAAATTTTGAATCTGTGCGAATTGCGCAAGAGCGCTGATTTTCATTTTAAATATGAAACGGGAAATATTGAGACGTTAAAACGCATGGTGGACAAAAGCGATGGCATTACTATTTTGCCCGAATTGGCGGTGATGGAATTCAGCCCTTCACAATTGAAATTGGTAAAGCGATTGAATGAACCCAGGCCTGCGCGTGAGGTGAGCCTGGTTACGCATCGTGATCACATCAAAACAAAATTACTCAAAGCACTGCGCGAAGAGATTGTAGCGATCGTGCCAAAGCCGATGCAAAAATTGCAGAAGAAAAAAGTGGTGGAAATCAACTACTAATTTTGCTACGAATGCACGAAATGGCAAGCCGTCCTTAGTTGTATTCGTGATTATTCTTGAATTCGTGGCAAACAAGATAAGTTTGCGTGGAACGATCGCTATTAACTATTGCTAAAAAATCAAAGAAGCCTCCGTTTGTTCATACTAAGTTTATATTTTAGATTAACGATATGAAGGCATCAGACCAAAGCAAAAAATCTTCTCGTTACCTTAGGTGGACGATTGTTAGTTGCACGCTGCTTGCAATGTTGTGGCCTCTTGGCAATTTTGTTTTTTGGATCATGCTGGGGTTCATCAGCTATTTTGGATTTTTCGCGTACTACTATCAACCCAAAACGAAAACGATTTTTGGGAGATCGGACGCTGCACAGCAGCACCAAGGAAATCCAGTAGCGGCACTTTGGGAAACCATCAAGAGAACGAAATCAATTCAATTCGCCATAACAATGGGTGTTTTGGGATTCTTTATTGTTTTGTTTGCGCCTACGTTTACCAGTAGCGATTCAGAAGAAGTTCAGCCGATGGACCAGCAAACAGTAAACATTGATTCACTGGTCGACCTGGGAAACGAAAAGTATAATCGTGGTGAATATGAATCTGCGCTGAGCCTCTATGATGAAGTTTTGCGGGTCAACCCTACCAATCAATTTGGATTGTACAACAAAGCGTTGGTTTTTTACGCGAAAAAGGATTTTAGAAAATCCATCTCGTTGATCAACTATTGTATTCAGCAGAACCCTGATTACGGGCCAGCGTATTATTTATTAGGCGATGATTATAAGTTTATCAGCCAACCCGATTCTGCCTTGTATTTTTTTGATAAGGCGTACGAGATGGGTGTACGAGATCCTGGACTTCTACAAAACCTGGGAGACATCTATTATGATCAAAAGGAAAGCAAACAAGCGATTCAATTTTACAAAGAAGCGGTAGAACAAGATACTACGCTGGCTTTTGTTTATGAGCGATTGGCCGAACTCGAGCCAAGCAAAGCGGAGAATTACAGGAGGAGGGCGGCTTTGGTGAAGAAATGATTAAGCAGCGTAAACTTTCAGAGAAGTGTGTTTAGCGATTTTGTCAAAGTCCTTATCGTTATGGACTAGCTCTAGTTTATAGTGAATAGCATAGAAGGCTATTAGACTGTCGTTGGGCTTTTGAAGGGTAACACCTTTTTTTCGCAGCGCACGATAGATCTGCGCCCCTTCTTCGGCTACTTAATATGAATCGAGCCGAAGAAAATCCATGAGAAATAGAATATTTCTGGTCTTTTGATAGTCTGCTGAATCTTTAATTCCTTGAAGCACTTCCTGGATAATGGGCGGACAAATATGTTGAACAATTCTTGTTGCCAAAAAGCCATCCAAAAGATTAGTTTCGTTGCTGCTTTGACCCGTTAAGTAGTTAATCCAAACGGAAGAATCGAAAATCATTACAATTCTCCTTTTCGCATTTTCATTAAGTCACCCTCCCATGAAATTTTCCCTCTGAGTTTTCTGAATTCTTGAAATTTAAGCAAGCGCGCATAATTCTCCAATGCCTTATCCATCGCCTCGCGTTTAGTTTTAATTTCACCAAAGTGCATAATCTCTTTGATTAAATTTTCGCGTGATTCTATTGCGGTTACCGTTTTCATACTACAAATATACAAAAGTCAAAATAATACAATGTCTACCGAGCACATAGAGTACCACAGAGGATAACATTAGAATTGTACTATACTCTTTGCGAACCCCCGCTCACCGTGGTTAAAATTATGGATGCTTGGCATACCGTTCAAAAAATTCAATCACTCTTAGCAAATGATCCATCATCCGTCCGGGATTACCGCTGCGCGTGAGCTCATGTCCTTCTTTTGGATAGCGAATGTATTCTACCGGCTTGTTTAGAATTTTTAAACTCTTGTAAAGCATCTCCGACTGAATCACACCAGTACGTAAATCCTGATCGCCATGGATGATGAGCAAAGGAGTGTTGATTTTTTCAACATAACTATAAGGCGATTCAGCATCCAACAACGCTCTTGTTTCTTTCTGCCATGGATATCCTCCAAAATTTGTTGGTACCAATCTCCAGGCGTTGCCTTCGCCCATAAAGGTTGTGAGATCATACACACCACGTTGAGCATTTGCGGCTTTGAAGCGGTTGTCGTGCGAAATAATCCACGCCACCATATAGCCCGCATAGCTTCCGCCTTCCACAAATAAATTTTCTTTGTCGATCCAAGCATGTTGTTTCATAGCTTCATCCTGTGAGGCTAGAATATCATTGGCAGGACTTGTGCCCCAATCTTTGTAATTCCCTTTTTTGAATTTATCGCCATAGCCACCACTGCCGCGTGGATTGCTGTACACCACACCATAGCCCCAACTGTTTTCGACCTGATATTCATGCCACATACTAAAGATGCCCGGCCCCCACATGGCGGTTGGGCCACCGTGAATATTTAAAATAGTCGGATACTTCAACCCCTCTTTTTTGCCAATCGGCTCCATCACCCAGTATTGTATTTTGTTACCATCGGGGCGGGTGAGCCAATATTCTTTCGGAGTGCTGATTTGTTTTTCTTTCAACCAGCCCTCGTTGAACCTAGTCAATTGTCGGTTTGATTTATCCTTTAAATTGTACTGATAAACTTCCCAGGGATTTTTCGTTTCGGTAAGGGCATACACCACCTTGTCACCTTGCAAATCAAAATCGTTAATGCCGTTATCATTGCCAAAAACTTTTGTTGCTGTTCCTCCCTTGGCGGGGATGACGAACAGCGGAATGTCTCCTTCGGTTTGCGAGGTGAAATAAATGTTTTTACTATCGGCACTCCAGGTTGCTTGGCCAGCATCGCGGTCAAGCGCTGCCGTTAATGAAACAGGCGTTCCGCCATTAGCACTTACTACTGCCAGTTGAGTTTGCGTAGCATGTCGATTAGCTAACACTTCCGCATAAAACAAAAGTTGTGTGGCATCGGGGGAGTAGCTTGCATTGGATAAGCTATATCCACTCCAAGTCAAAAATTCTGTGGCGGTTTTACTTTCCACGTCAATTGTCCATAAGTCAGTGTCTTGCTCATCATCGGGCGCTACTTTGTAGATGCGTGACTGGCAAATGATTCTTTTACCATCGGGGCTCCACTCGGCACCTTCAAAATCCTGGTAGCCGCTGGTGAGTTGAACAGGTTTTTCATCTGAGCCAATCGTCTTGACGAATACGTGTGTGAAATCTTCTTCGGGTTGCAAGTTGAGTTCTCCTTGCAGTTGTTGGCGAGTTAGCACACGCGGATTGTTTTCAAAATTGTTTTTGCTCAGCCAGGCGCGTACTTCTTCCAATGTACCATCAGGACTCGCCTTGATATTTTTTCGCTCTTCGGGTTTTAGTTTTTTCCAGTTGGGCTCGTCACCTAATGCTCTTCCCGGACGCTCATATGTCCAGGGCAGCGCGCCTTCGATAGCAAAAAAAGGAATTGAGGCGGTGTACAGCAACTTTTTTCCATCCGGGCTCCAGCGAGGGTTGCTGGCACCGAATTCCGCTTTTGTAATTGACTGTGCTTCGCCACCGCTCAAAGGCAACAACCAGATTTGCGATTTATCATTTTCGCTGCGAACGAAAGCAAGCGTTTTGCCATCGGGGCTCCACCGGGGTTGTCCATCGGTTTTATCGCCAAAGGTAAGTTGGCGCGGTTCGTCTTTGCCTGTCAGGTCCAACAAATACAAATGGCGAGTGTAGTAGTATTCATTTTCGTTTTTTACTGCTTTGCGGTTGACAACCAACGCAGCACGGCTGCCATCGGGTGAGATTTGGATTTGGTTGGTGGTAACGATTTTCATTAAGTCGCCTGCAGTGATGAGAGATTTGGTCTGGGCGAAGGAAAAAGACGTGGCACCAACAAAAAAGATTATTCTGAAAAGTGTTTTCATATTATGTCAATTAAGAAGGAACAAGCTATTGAATTGCGCGGAGAGGTGCAAGGAGTTTTAATCCTTCGGTTATTTCCATAGACCATTCGAGCTGGTGTGAATTCGACTCCAACGATTTTAGAATAATCCTTCCTTTTCATATTTTCGTTATTCAAACCCCAACAGCCATGCCCGCCTTTCATGTTGCCAAATCCATCACTATTCAGGCTTCGCCTGAAAAAGTCTATTCCATCATTAGCGATTATCACCATTGGCCAGCTTGGTCTCCTTGGCTAATTACAGAGCCAGGTGTGAAAGTGGAAGTAAAAACGGGAGGCAAAGAATACAACTGGAATGGTAAACGCACGGGCAGCGGAGAAATGAAAGTGCTGAAAGAAAACGGACCGCATCGGTTAGATATGGTTGTTCATTTTTTAAAGCCATGGAAATCCACATCGCCCGTATGGTTTGAGTTAAAGCAACAAGGACAAGCTACTGAAGTAACGTGGAGTATGATGGGAAGTCTTCCCTTTTTTATGTTCTTTATGACGAAGATGATGACCGCCTACATTGGCTCCGATTACGATCGTGGCCTTCGCATGTTAAAGGATTATGTAGAGACCGGGGTCGTACCTTCCAAACTAGATTTTAAAGGCATCCGTCAATACACTGGAAACAAATACATCGGAATCAAAACAACCTGCACGATGGATACACTGAATACCAAAATGGCAGATGATTTCGGTAAGCTCTCCACTTGGGCAGCGAAGAATGCTAACCAAATGGCGGGCCCTGGTTTTTCAATCTATCATGTTTGGGATGTAGTAAAGAACAAAGTCGTTTACACATCGGCCCTTCCTGTGAAAGAAATTCCAAATCCATTGCCCGAGGGATTTATTAGTGGCACCATTCCTGCAATTAAAGTAAATACCATTTCGCACACTGGCCCGTACAAACATTTAGGCAATGCGTGGACAACGCAGTACATGATGCAGCGCGGCAAGGAGTTTAAGCACCGCAAAGGAATTGATCCCTTTGAAGTCTACATGAATATGCCGGGTCAAGTGTCAGATGAACAATTGGTGACTGAGATACATTTTCCGGTTGCTTAAAAATCTCCTTGAAATAACTAATCCATATCTCGGAGCTTTTGTTTCGTCAGGTCGGAAGACCTGACTGCATGGTGAAATCACTTGGCAGAAAAATGGGCCAATCTCAACTTGCAAGCTTTTGTCATTTCACAAACACTTGGAGGAAATCAATCCGGAGCCAGTAGTCAGATTGAAACCGGAGGAGGAGGCAAATTTGGCGGGGGAGGATCTACCGATAGTTTTTGACTAACGCAGAGTTTTGCCAATCCTTGAATCCGTAAGATCTATCGAATTTATTTGAACTTTTTTCGTGACTATGATGTGACACTAAAAAGCTTTTAGTAGTAGAATTCCTAAGATTAGGCTAACTCATGGCTGAGCGCCTTTTACCAAGGCCGTATTTTTTTCGAAGAGATCAAAGATCAAGGCCATTTTATACGACAACTCGCGATAACTATCATAGCGGCCAGAGCCACCTCCATGGCCCGAATTGAAGTCAGTCTTCAATAAAATGGTGGTCTTGCCTGTATTGTTAGCGCGTAATCTCGCAACCATTTTTGCAGATTCCCAGTAGGAAACATTTTTGTCATTTAAACCAGTAAAGAAGAACATGTTTGGATAATTCTGTTGGCGAATATTGTCGTAGGGCGAATATGACTTCATATACTCATAGAACTTCTTATTCTTTGGATTACCCCATTCTTCGTACTCTGTTGTTGTTAAAGGTAGAGATTCATCGAGCATAGAGTTGACCACATCTACAAACGGCACATCAAGGATTACCGCCTTGAAAAGGTCGGGTCTCATGTTAGAAACAGCTCCCATCAGTAGGCCACCTGCGCTTCCGCCCTGCGCTACAATGTTTCCACTCAAGACGTACCGCTCGTTTACTAAATGTTCGCCACAAGCGATGAAATCTGTAAAAGTGTTCTTTTTGTGGAGTAGCTTTCCATCGTCATACCAGGGCATGCCCAAGTCACTTCCTCCCCGAATATGGGCTATCGCATAGACAAACCCACGATCAATCCACGAAAAAATAGTCGAGTTAAATCCGATCGGCATTGGTGCACCATACGCGCCATAGGAAGTTAAAAGCACACGTTTGCCATCCATTTTTTTGCTGCCCTGAAGATACTTGTTATACACTAATGTAAGAGGCACTTTTTTCCCATCTTTTGCAGTTGCCCAGAGTCGTTCTACTTTTATAGAACGCATCCAAGGCATATAGGGTACCACCTGTTTTTTCACCATGATTTGCTTGCCCGTTTTCATACTATAATTATACACCGTCAACGGCTCGGTGAAAGATGAGTAGCTATATTGCAACGTGTCAGTTTTTGTTTCAGGGTTATAACCTATTTTTACTTCACAAATTGATTCATTCGTTTTTATAACATTCTCCTTTTTAGTGGCTACTTCAACTATACGCAGTTGGGTTTGGGCATTGGATTTTTCTTGCAGGACATAGTAGTCATCGAAGAATTCTATTTCTTCCAACAGAACATCGCTTCGGTGCGGCAGAAACTGGCGCCAATTAGGTCGGGAATAGTTGGCTGTATCCGTTATCATCACTTTGTAGTTCGGAGCATTTTTGTTTGAGGCGATAAAAAAGTTGTCTTTGAAATGACTGACATAGTATTGGTGATCTTCTTCACGCGGAAGGATTAAGCGAAAGTCACCGCCAGGATTTTTTAAAGACAGAAAGCGTGTCTCGTTTGATGTTTTGCTACTCGCTGTCAAAAAGATAAACTGTTTTGACTTCGACCGACTAATCGACAACGAAAATCGATTGTCTTTTTCTTCAGCTACAAGATCGTCAGTTGATTGGGCACGGCCTAGTTGATGTTTCATCAATCGATACGAGCGATCGGTAGTAGGTTCCTGAATGGTGTAATATATTATTTTGTTACTAGCCCACACTAAAGTACCAGCCTGTGTTAAACTATCGGAAAGCAATTCTCCAGTTGACAAATCTTTAAATTTGACGGTGCGATCATTTGTACCGTCTGAGTTTTCATAGAACGCCATTATGTTAGTATTTGGGCTCACGGTAATCCCTCCTGCGGTGTAAAAGTCTTTGTTCGCTGCCAACTCATTTACGTCAAGTAGTAATTCTTCTTTATCTTTTCTTTGCGCTTTTCTATAGTACCTTGGATGCTCGTCATCAGTGCCGAATTTATAGTAATACAAATACCCATCTTCAAGAGTTGGCAAAGACTCGAAATTTTTTTCTACACGGCTGGTCAATTCCGAAAAAATTGAGCGCTGGTTTTTTCTTAGCGGAATAAAGTAATTGTCAGAGTATTGTTTCTCTGCTGTTAGATAATCCATTACAGGTTTATTGCTTTTGGGTGCTTTGGTGTCCTTTAACCATGCATATTCATCCGTTATCGACTCTCCATGAATTTTAAATTGATATTCTTCTTTTTTGGCAACTGGTGGCAAAAGGCTTTCATCTTTCTTCTGTTTATCCGCAAATTGCTGCTCAAGCTTTTTAGTAGTCTCCATATCTTGGCGTACGTCCTCTGGAATAGAATAAGCGGGGAAGGCTTGGTTATAGTTGACCCAAAAGGAGGAATCGTATTCGATTGGATAGTCGTATAACTGATTCTGGTCTACATTTGCAAACAGTTCTTCCGGCTTTATCTTTTTTACGGAATCAGATTTTACCTTGTGTATAAATAGCTCTTCGACCGCTATGTAAGGAGTTATCGTCTGTTTAATTGAATCGTTGATGATGAACTCGTCTTCTTGTCGAAAATGGTGGGGATACCATTTCCCGTTCAGCTGTTGATATTCTAATGTTACCTTGTAGTCAAAATGCTTAATGGCCATGGTGGTATAGCCACAGATGTATTTTTTTAACGAGGACGGAACGAAATATTCCACTTTCCTGGCTGCCAAAGTATGGCGTTCGATATAAATCTTTCCGCTCAACATATTCCCCTTCACATTTAACAAATAGCTATTAATTTTTTTTCGTTTTGCCGCTAATTCAAGTTTGGCAAGGTCCACTTTTCGTTCAAAACCTAGCACATATACCCACTCATTCCGGGCTTGATCTAACTCCTCTGTGAGCGTATATTCATATTTTGAAAAGTTCTTTTTCTTTAAAAAATACTCTTGAATTTTTATCAAGTCATTTCCCAAAACACTCATCGGCCCACCCTCGATATTGGCATTCATATTTTTTTTGCTTTGATTAGCACTCGCTCTAGAATCAATTATTTTAACTCCGTCATCCTTCAATGTTTTATGAGAAAAATGCCCACGGTGTAATCTTTCTCCCCAATAGCCAGACAAATTACTCAGTGAACCACGAATAAAGTAGGGATTTACAAAGTCACGCCATTTATAGCTATCACCTGTATAGGGTGTGTAATAAAATAGACACGCAGCATCGGCATACTTAATGTATCCATTATTTTCTTTAACTGTTTCTCTATAGAATCCCTCCATATTCACAGATACATTTCCATAGTTTTTCGGTACGCGGTCTAACATCTTTCTAAGAAGTTCTTTTGGTGTATACTCAGGTTGAGCCTTGACGACAACTTCACTAAGCAGTTTTACATCGGGAGTTAATTTGACATACACCTTATGGATATCGGGTATAGTTGAAATCGATAATTCTGAAGTTTTATATCCGACATAAGAGAACTGAAGATGACCATTTTTATACTGATCCGAAATTGTAATATGAAATCTGCCATTCTCATCGGTTACAGTTCCAAGCTTCACATTTTTCAAAATAATATATGCGAATGGTAATGGTTTTCCGTCTTCCGCGCTGCTTACAATTCCTGCAAAAGTAGATGGAGTTTGGGATCGCACGCTGAGCGTTACCGATAAACAGCCCATGAGGAGTATTGCTTTATAAGCAAATAAATGAGGTTGCATATTGTAAACCTTTACCGTGGTGAATTAGAATTTTAACAATATAAGAATCGCATTTTGGATCTAAAACGGTAAAGAATAAAATATATTTTGAACAGGCCCTTCAATTTAAAATACCAGTCAAAAGTGGTTCATTGTATTCCTTTTAGTCCGGCAGATATTTTTGAAAATACCCATAACACCAAGTGCCGAATAGCGCTGAAAGCAGTGTAACAATGGTAACTAAAAAGCCGCTGCCAATCTGTGCATAGATGGGGCCGGGGCATGCGCCCGTCAATGCCCAACCGAATCCAAAAAGTATGCTTCCAATAATTACTCCATGATGATAGGGTTTGACCGGCATTTCGATCGGCTCACCCTCAAGTGTTTTAAGTTTGAATTTTCTGATCAGAAAAAGAAGGATTGCTCCGGTAGGAATGGCAGTCATGAAAATACCGAACATGTGAAAACTTTCGAAGCAAAACATTTCTTGCATTCGATACCATGAAATGGCTTCGCCTTTCGTCAGCACCAAACCAAAAAAAATACCGACCGCGATGTACTGGATATTCTTCATAAAGCTAAAATGTAAGGAAGTATAAACTTGCTGAATAAAATGCCTCCCCCAAAAAAGGAAGCGGTGGCAACGAGCGAAGGCCATTGTAGAGCGGATAGACCTAAGATACCATGCCCGGATGTACAACCACGCGCATAGCGTGTACCGAAGCCTACTAAAAATCCACCGACCACGATCAAAAGAAATCCTTTAAACGTTAGTAGTGCCTCCCAGCTAAACAATTCAGTCGGCATCAACCCTGGAACAGACTGAATGCCAAAAGAGGACAAATAATTTTGTGTGTTTCTAGAGATGGCCACCGGATTGGGATTTGAAAATACAGAACCTCCGATATACCCACCGATAAAAAGGCCGACTACAAAAAGAAGATTCCAACTCTCTTTTTTCCAATCATACTTGAAAAGCGAAATGTTGGCTGGGAGAATGGCTGCGCACGCATGTCGTAAGGAAGATGAGATGCCTAATTTCTTATTGCCTAACAAAAGGAGTAGCGGCACAGTAGCACCGATTAATGGGCCAGCAACATACCACGGCCAGGGTTCATAGATCCAATTCATAGTTGATTTTAAGACGCCAAAGATATAATAATCTACTAAATCAATAGACAATAAATTGATTGGGTTGAGATTCAATGGCCATCAATAGACGTTGAGATTTTATCTGCTAAATGATTTCGCAACCGATTTAACTTCATAATACTGCTGCTTTGCCAAATCAAAACTGTAGGCAACGAAAACCTACTTAACTTGGAGGCTCATTTAACGGAAAGGATATGAACACCATAAAAATTGCCATCATTGGCGGAGGAAATCTGGGCACTGCCATTGCCGAGGGATTATTGAAAAGTGGATTTGCCAAGCCTGCGCAGATTACCATTACCCGCAGAACGTTGTCGCGCCTGGAAGATCTAACGGCTAAAGGTGTTACCGTTACAGATAACAACGCATCAGCCATCCGCGAAAGCGAAGTAATTATTGTCGCCTTAAAACCGTTCAATGTCAAAGAAGTTCTCACTGAATTGAAAAATTCATTCGATCCGAACAAGCATATTGTGATCAGCGTGGTAACGGGAATTTTCCTAACAGACTTGTCAAGTATTTTTGATAAATCTATTCCTATTTTTCGAGCCATGCCCAACACGGCCATTGCCATTCAAGAATCAGTAACGTGTTTGTGTTCGCAAGGTGCATCGGTAGAACAATCAAGTTACGTGAAAGAGTTGTTTGATCAGTTGGGTATCACCATTCCCATTGATGAAAAACTCATGGATGCCGCTACTGTTCTTGGTGCTTGCGGTATTGCGTATGCCCTTCGTTTTATTCGGGCGGCTACACAAGGCGGCATCGAAATAGGTTTTGATGCAAAGACGGCTAGTTTAATTGCCGCCCAAACTGTAAAGGGTGCAGCCGAACTTTTGTTAAAGGGGAATCGTCATCCCGAAGAAGAGATTGATAAAGTAACAACTCCTAAGGGCTGCACAATTGTCGGACTCAACGAAATGGAACATAGAGGATTCAGCTCTTCGTTGATCAGAGGAATTGGGACTTCGTTTAATAAGATTGTTTCTTAGGAAAGCTACCATGCGCTTCTTGCCCACTTCGCATTGCTACATCCTACACCTGATACTTTGAGGCAGCTTATACTAATTTAAAATATTGAAAATTGAGTAACTTTGATCGATTTTAATCACGGCAAAGTTTATCTCATCGTTGTTTTTACAACCATTGGTATATGACAGAAATAAAAATTGCAAATAAGAAATACGTTTTGGTTCCCAAGGAGAGTTATCAAGCGTTACAGAAGAAGGCAGCGCTTAAATCAAAAAGTGATTCGACTTTTACCATTGAACAAGCAAGGGCGCATACCAAGGCGCTCATTCACAAATGGTCAAAAGAAAAATAGTGATTCATCGATCCGTTGCAGAATCGATTGCCAAAATTGCGTGGTTTATTGAATCGAAGTGCTTATTAGCAACTGCCGAAAGGTATTCGGAAGATATCTATAATTTTTTTGAACTATTGACCGATCGTAAAAAATCATATCCGTTCTGTAGAGATAGCAAACGAGCTCTTCTAGGGTATAAGTGCGTGTCTTACAAAAGAAAGTATACTGTTGTTTTTATACAGACCGATAGTGAAATCATTGTTTGTGAATTTGTTCCTTCCAAATTGATCCATTGGTGATTGTACCCGACACCACGAATGCCATTAGTCAGCCTATTCACCATCAATCAAAAAAAATAGAACTCCGTTGAATTAACTCTTCCGTTTACAGCAAAATAGATAATGAGCATTTTTACCACACGCAGCCGAATCATCGTTACTTGTAAAAAGCGCATCGCGCCTTACCTCGAACAGGAAGTAAGAGATCTTGGGTTTGAAATTGAACGCAGATTTGTGACGGGTCTTGAATTGAAAGGAACGGTAAACGACTGTATCCGATTAAATCTAAACCTGCGTTGTGCCAGTCAGGTATTGTATTCACTGAAAGAATTTACAGCCAATAGTCCTGAGGAGGTGTATAACAAATTGCTCCATTACCCTTGGGAAACCATTCTTTCTCCCGAGGGATATTTTTCGGTGACCAACAACTCCAACCATTTTACGGTCAACAGTGAAATGTTTGTGAATGTGAAAGTCAAAGATGCGATTGTCGATCGGATGAGAAGGGAAGTATTGAAGAGACCTGATTCAGGATCCATTTTAGACGGAGCGGTGATCAATTTGTATTGGAATGACCAGCAGGCAGAAGTATTTTTAGATACCTCCGGTGAGACATTGGCAAAACACGGATACCGTAAAATCCCCGGACAAGCACCAATGCTTGAGGCTTTGGCAGTGGCAACAATTATGGCTACCAAATGGGATTGCAAATCACCTTTTGTCAACCCGATGTGTGGATCCTCCACGGTAGCTATCGAAGCAGTTTTGTTGGCTACCAACAGAAGGCCGGGTTTGCTTCGCGAAAATTACTCTTTCATGCACGTGTTAGGATACGATGCAACTGTCTATCAAGCTGAACTTCAAAAGTTGAAGGAACAAGTTGTTGATGTGCCAGGTTTAAAAGTGATCGCCACCGATATTAGCGAAGACGCGATTGAGATTTCCAAAGTAAATGCAGAGCTCGCAGGAGTAGATCAGTTTATGGAATTCAAAGTGTGTGATTTTGAGTCAACGCCAATCCCACAACCACCAGGAGTTATCTATTTCAATCCCGAGTATGGTGAACGATTAGGAGAAGTAAGTGAATTGGAAGCTACCTATGCCCGCATGGGCGATTTCTTGAAAAAGCAATGCCAGGGTTATCTCGGATATATTTTCACCGGCAACCTAGATCTCGTTAAAAAAATTGGATTAAAAGCCAGCCGTAGGATTGAATTTTATACGGCACAGATAGATTGTCGTTTGTTAGAATATGAAATGTACGGTGGAACCAGACGCGTTGAAAAGAAGAAGGAAGATTAACAATACCGAAGTTCATTACTTTGCTCCTAGAAGCCGAAATGGAAAAAGCAAAATGGAACTAATCAATTTAAAAATTAACTCTAACGAAAATCCAACAATACGAAACGGCAGTAATAGGAGCCAAAGAAGTGGCAATAGGAAGATGAGCATCAAAGCAATGGGCCAGCAAAGTGTGAACAGGATGCACCAGAGCAGAATAGCAAGTATCGTCTTCATGGGTTTTTTCTGTTTGGTTAACAAATCACTTGCCAATAACCAAAAGTCATAAAAAAATGCGGAGGAAGCAGTTCCGTTTCTTTCAATATCCACGGGTGAACATTTTTTTTATCGAAAGTGTACATTCTCGAACATTCTGAAAATGCTTTCCTTTGAACAATAAATTTGTGTTATGAATCAAACCATCCGATGGGGCATATTGGGTTGTGGCAAGATTGCCAGGAAATTTGCCAGTGACTTGCAGTGGGTAGAGAATGCGAAGTTGGTCGCTATTGCTGCACGGGAACAACTTAGCGCGGATGCTTTTGCTAAAGACTTTCCGGTCGAATACAAACACAATAGTTACAAAGCGTTGGCAGAAAATCCCGAAGTGGATGTGATTTACATTGCAACACCGCATGCGTTGCATTATGAACATGTGATATTATGTCTTCAGCATAAAAAGGCAGTTTTGGTAGAGAAGGCATTTGCCATCAATTACAGCCAAGCGAAACAAATGATTGACTTTGCCAAAAGCCAGCAGACTTTTTTAATGGAAGCATTCTGGACTCGATTCCTCCCGCATTATTTGAAAGTAAAAGAAATGGTTGAGCAAGGTAAAGTGGGAGCTATACAGTATATCAATGCCGAGTTTGGATTTAAACCAACATCGCCCGTTTCGCAACGAATTTATGATCCTGCATTGGGCGGAGGATCTTTGCTCGATGTGGGTGTTTATCCCGTCTTCTTAGCATTAGACCTACTCGGCAAGCCGGACTTTATTCAGGCTTCGATGGTACCAGCTCCTTCGGGAGTAGACGAGCAGTGTTCGATTCAGTTCAAATACAATGATGGAGCAATGGCAAACCTCTTTTCGTCCTTTGCTACCAATCTTGCTACAGGCGCAGATATTGCCGGAGATCAAGGTCGGTTACGACTGACGCATAGGTTTCATGGACCTACCACCGAACTAGAGTTCTATCCTGGTGTTGTTGATTCAAAACAGACAATAGCATTTGAAAAAGCTAGAGGCAACGGCTACGAATACGAAGCACAACATGTTAATAACTGCATAAAAAAAGGGCTCCTTGAGAGCCCTTTGCGTACACATATAGACACTTTGTTACTCGCGCAAACCCTCGATCAAATTCGAAGCATCGTAGGTATCCGTTATCCGGCAGACTAATTGCCGTCCCCTTCGTCTTCTCCTTCAGATTCATTCAAATCATCAGGCATTTTGTCTTTCGTGACGGGCTGGCCGTTGGCATCAAAAACCGAGACGGTCCGCGAACCACCGCCTCTGGAAAATACACGATAATAGGTTTCACCTTTCTTTGTTTTGATTTCTTCACCACCCATTACTTTTTGTCCTTGTGCTTTGGCTTCAGCTGCTGATTTAATAGCAACAGGCAGTTGCTCAGCTTTCATGTATTTGGATGAACTCATAGCAGTACCATCTTCCCGGAAACGAGCGCGACCACGCATGCCATCTTGTGTATAAACGGCCACATATCTTACAATGGTTTTCTTGCCCTTAGCCTCGTGTTTTTCCCAGCGAGTGGCCGTTGCTCCGGTTGCAGCGAAGGCACTCTTGACCGATTCCGGCACCTGGCTGGCATCTACCGTCTGTCCACTCACTTTACCCTCTCGGGCTTGCGCCCCTCTGCGTCTAACCTGGGCATCGGTTGTAAAAGCCACTAACAGAATTAACGCACAACTAATAATTGTTTTCATAACGTAATTGTTTTAGGTCGATTAGAGCAGTAAGGTACCAATAGGTTTAATGCTGAAAACCTTTTTTGTGTTACCTATCGTTTAAATACTAACGAACAGAAAAAACATGATAGAGCAACAATATTTAAATAGCACCATTAAGTTCTTTGAGTACTACAAAAAGCTGGGCGAAGGTGCAATGGATCAGCTTTCCGATGAAGACCTAAACAGCAAGCCCAATGAATCAAGTAACAGCATTGCGCAAATCGTTCACCACTTGAGTGGCAACATGCTATCCAGGTGGACCGATTTTATGGTAAGTGATGGTGAAAAAGAATGGCGCAATCGTGAGGCTGAATTTGATGAAGGCTACCCCAGCAAAGAGATTATGATGAAAGCGTGGGAAAAGGGTTGGCAATGTTTATTCGATGCTCTTACATCACTAAAGCCAGATGACTTGTTGAAGGTCATTTACATACGAAATGAAGCACATACGATTCTTGAAGCAATCCAGCGGCAGCTGGCGCATTATCCCCACCATGTAGGTCAAATTCTTTACGAGGCAAAAGCCATTAAATCAGCAGATTTTAAATCGTTGTCGATTCCCAAGGGTCAATCACAAGCATTCAATTGGGAAAAGTTCGGCCAATCAAGGGAAAGAAAGCACCCCTAAAGGTGAGCTGATTTGGAAATTTAGTATTCAGGCTTAAATTTGCAGTCCCAAAGCGTAAAAGTGAGGGAAAATCAGCCTTCGCTTAGTCTTGGCTGATAAAAGCGGGAGTAGCTCAGTTGGTAGAGCACGACCTTGCCAAGGTCGGGGTCGCGAGTTCGAGTCTCGTTTCCCGCTCAAAAATTGGTTGATCGTTATTCGATGATGGTTAATCGCTAAAAAAGTGTGGGAAGACTCACACTTTTTTAGTTTAGTTCGAGTATCCAGCAACGATTAACGAACAACGAAAGAAAACCCTGCCCGGGTGGTGGAATTGGTAGACACGCAGGACTTAAAATCCTGTGGATAGTAATATCTGTACGGGTTCAAGTCCCGTCCTGGGTACAGTTAAATTTAAAAAGGCGTCCCGTGCGTCTTTTTTACTAAAAAGCCGGCAATTGGTTTGACATGCCGCGCCAGATTCACCGCCACATTAGAAGCCCACTCGCTGCCAAACAAATTTTGGATTTGGCGCCCAGCCCAAAGTCTGTTGGCGAAAAGAGAATTCCATTTATCGGTATAGTTTTTTTCAAGCTGCTCTCTGGAAATTTCATTTTTGTTAAAGGCGCTCACTAACTCGCTCACAATTTTTGCGGAGTGAATGGCCAATGCCATACCATTGCCACACAAGGGCGTGATCATGCCAGCCGCATCTCCACTCATTAAAATATGATTTTCTACTGGGCTTTTCGTTTCGAATGATATTTCATTGATCACCTCGGGCTTGTCAAAAAGAAACTCAGCGCTTGTGAAAATTGATTTCAAAAAAGGATTTTTGTAAAGCACCTCTTCTTCCATTGTTTTGATGGTCCCAAATTTTCTTACATTATCGCGATGGGTAAGATAGCAGAGGCAACTTTTGCCATCTTCAATGTTGCTGATTCCGCAGTACCCGTCCTTAAAATTGTGTAGTGCAATTAAGGCATCGGGATGTTGCGTGCGAACGTGGTACTTAACGCCCACATAGGGAGAACGCTTTTGGATGAAACTGCGCTTAAGTGAAACGTCCAATTTTGATCTTTTGCCAAACGAGCCAATAACCACGTCTGCCTCCAACAACTGATCTTTTGTTTTTACTTCGAATTTTTCTTTTGAGTAGGTTACACTCTCCACTTCCGTATTCAAATGAAAAACAACGCCACGTTTTTTGGCTTTCTCGTACAGAAACTGATCAAACATAAACCGGCTGATGCCGAACCCGCCCAAGTCTAGTTCCAAAGAAGCAGATCGACCATTAACAGAAGTAAGTTGGAGCCGACTAATAGCTGGCGGATTGAATTCTCCAGGAAACAATTGCAGGGATTTAAGAAAGGGGATTGTTTCGTTGGAAATATACTCTCCACAGACCCTATGAAAAGGATATTCCTTTCGCTCTATCAGAACAACCGACACCTGCAACTGCGCCAGATAATTTGCAGCTACCAGGCCAGCAAGTCCCCCGCCAATAATGACTACTTTTTTCAATTTTGTTGAGTCTTTTTAGCCGCTTTCTTATTTAAATCAAGATACCGTTAAACAAAATGAAATTCTAGCAATCATTTGAAAAACGGGTTACGATTGCGCAAACTTAATTATTCATTAGTCGTTAACAAGTTGGCTATGCTTGCAGTAGGAAACAATAACTCTATTCCAGTTTTGATGGTAGGCAACAATCCCATTGAATTGAGTAATATTCTGGATCGCCTGAAACAACTAAAGGAGAAAGAGTTTATTGCAAAAATCGCATTTGATGTCAAGAGCAGTTTACAGTGCCTTGCCACGTTTACACCTCGCTACATTGTTATTGACGATAATATTGGGAAGGAAGAATTAGCTCGCTCTGTCAATTCATTTTCGCGCAGAAGAGCTACAAAGGATATTCCTATTACAATTCTAAAAAACTCGAATTACGAAGACACCATCTGCGAGGGCACCTTCAATTATTTGTTGAAGGCAAACTTAACCGGTGAGGTCTTGTATCATGCGCTTAATACCTCGGAAACTCATTCTAAGGCGCATACCTTTTTGCAAAAGGCCTACCAACGGAGAAAAGGGAAATTGAAACAGCTTTTGGCGAGCGGATTTTAAATCTGACTTTCGAGCACAAAAACCTTCTTAATTTTTTCGCCATTTCGCAACACTTCAACGCGAATTTTTTTTCCGGGTTTAGAATTCAAAAAATCGTTGACATTATTCAACTCATAGTCAATCACTGCAACGCCATTGATGCTGACAATTTCATCGCCTCGCAGCAATCCAGCTCTTTGTGCATTGGTATTTTCACGCACATCTGAAATTTCGTAGGTCTGCAGTCGAACACCGGTGGCTCGTATGGTCAAGCCGCTAAGGTTGTAGTAAAATTTCTTTTTGAAAGAACTATTCTTTTTGAGGTACAACTTTTCATTCGGGAAATCGAAAATAACAGTAAAACGACTCAACATTTCTCCACCAATCGAGCCGTTTCTAAAGGTAAACCTTCCTTTTCGCAACGAGTCGCTATAGGCATAGTCGTCCGGAAAATGAGTGATGAGGTCAGTCGTTTTATTTTTTCCTAACGTGAAGGACCGAATTCGTGCAATCTTGCCCCTCAACACCCCACCAATCCCCCTTCCCAAGATAGCATCAATATTATTCGTTGGCACTACAATGCCCGGATCAGATAATGTTTCTAAAAGTAGCCCATGGCTTGCCCCAGAATCCACCAAAAACTTTCCGTTGATGGTAGTAGTATCATTGATTTGTATTTTTGCCTGCACAAAAGGTTTGGTATCCTCAACGGTAATTGGAATTACATCATATTTTTTTCGGGGATGAAATCCACCTGGGAGCATCAATGTAAGTCGCTTGTTCGAGTAGTCAACTTTGACTACAAAACGACTGAATAATTCGTAGCCCAATATCCCATGGACTTCGGTGCCCATGGAGTTCTTCAACTCCAAAAAGTCTTCATCCAACACAAGCAGCGAGTGACCTTCGCCATGTATTCCTGGCATGTCCAACGTTACGTTGCTGGTGATGTAGGCATCTACTAATTTCTGGCCCCCCGGACCCGACAGCGTGTACTTGCGCGAGTACGACAGGTTGAGAATATCGCTGTATACTTTTTCGGTAAGAATAGCTGTTCGAACCCCTGTGTCGATAATGAATTTCAGTGGAAGTTGGTTGTTAATGATGACTGGAACCACCACAAGGTTGTTGTGTATTTCAATTGGTATCTCCACTTTTTCTACACCCGGAGGCATCGAGAATCCCAAGACTTGTGTTTGCGAGTTAGCGAACTGGCCTACGCAAATCACCAAACAAATACAACCAATAATAGCTTTAAGCATACGGGAGACCCTTCGGGAAAGCTACCGCTTTTTTGACCAAGGCTAACTAGCTTGAACGGAATATACACCCAATTGGGTTAGAAGAGAAATGGGCGAATTGGAAATTTCTAATGAGGCTAAATTGGTACCGGCCAAAAAGCCGTCCCTTGTCATCACTTTCATTTGAGCTACCAAGTGATCGAAGTAGCCATTGATATTCAACAGGCCAATGGGAGAATCAATGAGTCCCAATTGTTTCCAGGTAAGTATCTCAGCCAATTCATCCAAGGTACCCCAGCCTCCGGGCAGGGCAATAAAAGCGTCCGCCAGTTCGGCCATTCTTCGCTTTCGCTCGTGCATACTATCTACCACTTCTAACTGCGTGAGCCCATGATGAGCCACCTCCCTGCGCAAGAGAAAGTCTGGGATTACTCCAATTACCTTTCCCCCATGTAAAAGTGCGGAGTCAGCCAGAAGACCCATTAGGCCAATGTTACCTCCCCCATAAATTAGTGTTGAGTTTGAGCGAGCTAACAAATGTCCCAACTCTTTCGCTGAGGCAATATAGATATCTTCATTGCCCATCGAAGATCCGCAGAAAACGCAGATATTCACAGGAGAGCGTTAGTGTTTTACATCATGTTCGTTGTCGCTTACTTTGCTATTTGGGAAGAGCCAAATGGAAACGATAGCTAATACGAAAAGAGCAATAACAACTCCAAAAACTGCCATGGTTAAAAATGTTTATAAGTCAAAAGTAAACGGATAACATTAATTATTTGCAAATTGAGGGTTAAATATTAACTAGGATTCTATTTCTTTGAAGCAACATGAGGAGGTTTTTGTTAATTCTGGGTATAGTGGCCGTTGTGTTGGTGGTGATAGTTTACGCTATGGTTACTCGTGCAAAGTCCCACAGTCAAGAGGGCACTGTTTCTTTCTCGAATGGAGATTTGAAAGTGGGCGTTTTCTACAATAGACCACATAAAAAAGGCAGAGTTATTTTTGCAAAAGATGGGCTAGTACCATTTGGCAAAGTGTGGAGGACGGGAGCTAACGAAGCTACGGTTTTTGAGACTAACAAAGATTTGAATTTTGGTGGAAAGACCTTACCAAAAGGCAGGTATAGCCTTTGGACAATTCCTGATGAAATGTCGTGGGGAATAATATTTAACTCGGATGTTCCACTATGGGGGATGGGCTTCGATGGACAGACTTTACGGAAACCTGAAATGGACGTACTCACCATAACAGCACCAGTAGTCCTGCAAGAAAAAGAGTTTGAACAGTTTACTATCTCCATCGAAAAGACAGGCGAGGAAATGGAACTGGTTTTTATATGGGACAAAACATTGGTGGCTGCCCCTTTTACTTCAAAGTAATTCAATAATTGTTTTAAAATGATTCAAGTAATCCCCTCCATTGCTATTCGTAAAGGTAGAGTAGTTAAAATGCGCAAAGGCGACCCTGCCAGTGAGAAAGCCTACGAAGAAAATCCTGTTGATTTAGCAAAGCGATTCGAAGATCACGGCATCGAAGTGCTTCACTTGGTTGATTTGGATGGAGCGGAGACAGGCGCCCCCAAGAACCTTCATGTGCTTGAACAAATAGCTGGATATACTGATTTGAAATTAGATTTTACAGGGGGTATTAATACAGATGGAGATATTGGAAACGCCTATAACTATGGCGCAGATTATATAACAGCATCCAGCATTGCTATAGCCAAACCAGAGCTTTTTGCTTCTTGGATTGTTTCCTATGGTCGTGAGAAGATGACCTTAGGGGCGGATGTGACGGACATCAGCACCAAGAAGGTGGCTTTCCGCGGATGGCAGAATAAATCAGAGGTGAACCTCTTCGAGCATCTTCAATTTTTTTATGACAAGGGATTGAAGTACGCCAAGTGCACAGATATTTCCCGCGATGGGGTTTTGGAAGGCCCAGCGTTTTCATTCTATCAGGAGATAAGAGATCAGTTTCCGGATCTTCAAATCTTAGCCAGTGGAGGGGTGCGAGGCGTAGATGACATCAAGAAACTGAATGACATGGGCATCTTTGCTGTTATATTTGGTAAAGCGTATTATGAAGGGATTCTTAAGTTGGAAGACCTAAAACAATTTTTAGTTAAATAAGAATAGGGCTCAATCAAGAGAAGTCAAAGAAATAACTTTCAACTTTTCTTGCACCATTCCTGTTTTGGCCAACGCTCGTTCTGCTTGTAAGATGTGTCTTACTTGATGGGCAATCATAAATCTAAACACGTCCCCCAATTTCAGTTTGATAATGGGAGCAATGGAGATTCCTACTTTCACTGCATTTAAGTCAAACTTTTTGGCAGTGTTCAATAGCGCCAGAAGCTTTTCTTGCTGATCAATAAACTCAGAAATCACCAGACGGCTTTCAATTATTGTTTTGGGAGCATGATCCTTCGGAGAGTTCATTTTTTTTGAAACATTGCCATCTTTAGAGGGCATCATCAGTTTAGTAAAGTAATTTCCTAACCAACCTGGCGAAAATTGGGTGGACGATTCCCTCTTTTCCGACCTACTCAAAACACTTTCAATCGCGGGTAAATAAAATCGACCATAACTATTTAAGTGTTGGAGGCACTCATTAGCACTCCAACTTTCGGAGGATGGTCTCAATGCAAACGTACTGTGTGGAATCAATTGCCACTCAATAGCTTTTTTTAGAATGATTTCTGTTTGATCTAACAGGTTCTCAATTAACGTGTCCCGATTGTAACTAGTCATATGGTATTTTTTGTTGGCTCAAAGGTGAGGAAGCTCAACAATAAAAATCTTTGCCTACACAAAGATTTACACTCGAACAGTAGAAAGCAACTTGCTAAACGTGGCCGCATCAATCCCCAAGTAGGAAGCCAGGTATTTGTGAGGGATCAATCGTAGTATCTGCGGACTTCGGTTAAGCAGGGTTTTGAATTTTTGCTCTGCTGAGAAAGTTTGAAGTTCCACTTGTCGTTCAAGGACCCCCTTCAAAGCAAAAGCGGTAGCCCGACTAATCAATCTTTCAAGATTTGGATATCGATCTAACAACTCCATCACTTTTGAATGACTTGTTTTCAAAAATGAACTTTGGGTAAGCGTTTCAAAGAAATAGAGAGAGGGGGTCTGTGTTAAAAAAGAATCAGCTACTCCTGAAAATGAAAACGGGTACGTAAAAACAATAGTGGCTTCTTTGTCGTCAGCGGTTAAATAGTAAGCCCGCTGCACGCCTTCGGTAATAAAATACAAAGTCTTCTCTGTTTCGCCTTTGGACGTTAGTATTGATTTGCGTTTGGCTTCACCCGTTTGCCAGATGATGCTGAAGTTGGTCCATTCTTCTTCACTTAGGGAATTAAGAGTGTATGTGAATTCTTTAAGATGTTGGAGAGATTCTGTTAACTTCATGTGCATAAGATAACAGGTTCTATTCGAATAAGAAAAAACAACATAAGGGATTATACAATTTGCGCATCACCTTTGAATACGTCATTAGTTCGTGTTTTGTATCTTTACGTTAAGTTAATAGAAGCAAACTTTATGGGTCTCGTGTATGCGGATATTGAATTGATAAATGGTGATGATCTCGCGCTGGTTCGCAACAAAATCAAAGGAGAAGAGGAAGTCAGGCGTATCCATGTTAATATGTTGGTAGATACAGGTAGCGTTTACATGTGTATAAACGAAAGTATCCAGGAACAATTAAAACTTCCTGTTTTGGAGCAACGTAAAGGCCAGTTAGCCAACGGTCACATCGTTGAGTATGATGTAGTGGGGCCGCTGGAGGTGAGATTTAAAAATCGTAGATGTTCTGTAAATGCAATGGTGCTGCCTGGTGAAAACGAGCCTTTACTCGGGGCAATACCGCTTGAGGACATGGATGTCCTAATCCATCCGCATCGACAAGAATTAATCGTAAACCCAGAGCATCCCTACTTTGCTCAGATGAAACTTAAGTAGTGTTTCTAAAATTTGAGTTTTTGCAACTGCGGATTTTCGATCTCGCTCCTTAAAAACAATCCTGCACGACAATCTAGTACCTTCAGGGCTTCCATTGGGAAATAAAGCTAATGGGGTATTTCTATGGAAGAGTTATGGTAATACGTCCGTTTAGAACTCAACATTCTGGAAAATGAATAAGCTCAACCCCATTGGAGCCGAGCTTTTCTTGCAAGAAAAAAACAATTAATTCACAGTCAAGTTAAACGTCACATCCAAATCACTTTCTCCGTCATTAGAAGTAGTGGTAGCTGATTTTAAATCAGGTTGGTGTTTTAAGATCACACGAAAGGTACCGGTACCTGTCGCGTTTATAGTTGTCCAGCTAGTCTCCAAGCCCAATGGAAGCCCTTTAGTATCTGTATCGACATAATTCACAGCATCGCTACGGTTATCAACGTTGCCATTTCCGGTTGGATTCGAAAACGTATTGTTGGTCCAGGCAAAAAAGAACATATGCTCATCTGCCTCCTCTTCAACTTCTTCAGTAATATCATATTCAGGATCTGTTGGCTTGGCCAATTCATTGATCAATGTGATCTTGAGCGTGTAGGAAACATTTTTCACCAGGTTGACGGGTCCGCTCAACGTGCGTGGCAGTGGACCATCTCCATCTGGGTCGGTGGCTGTTACTATTACAGCTGCACCGCCTGCTGGCGTAAAGGTCAGAGTAGCCTTGGTTATCGCTTCTGGGATATTCTCAGGTTTCGGGTCATCTTTTTTACAGCCAGACAAAAACAAAAGCGAGCTGGCTACCAATAGCAAACAAATAAGTCGAAGGGTTTTCATAAAAGTTAAATTCAATGCAACAATGTTGCAATTATAGCTACTTCTGATGAATAATCAAACCTAAAAGCTAAAATGAATGCCTAATGTGATATTTCGTCCTACATCATCTGCAAAATACCTTAACCGGTTAGTGTATTCTCGGTAGGCCTCGCTGGTTAGGTTGTCGCACGAAAGGCGAATGTCCCACTTTGATTTTTCCAGTTTCCATGTGGCGCCTAGTCCGAGCGACAACAAGAAATAACTATCCGGGGCTGGAGCAAAATCAAAATTGCCCGGTCGCTGCGCAATTATGTCGATGCCTTGTTTTTGAGCTTCAATGATTTCGCGGGGTGTAATTACTTGAGGCGCGCGGTTTTGCATGCCCACCCAACGAATCTTTGTTTCGGCATTCCAACTGAATTTTTTTATAGGTTTTGATTCGTAGCGCAAACCCACATCAGCTCGATTAGAGGGAATGAAAATCAGGTAATCATTTTGCGTCTCGTCCGTGGCGCGTAACAGCGAAGCCTTTCCCGTAAGGGTTAGTTGCCGATTGAGTTGATATATTGAGAACAGATCGAAACCAATAAAAGAGGCGTCTGTTTGTGTGTATCTAAAGTAAGGGAAGACTCCTCGCAGTCCTTCGGTCACTCCGCGTGGGCGCAGATAAATGAAATCGAAAATGTAGTTTACGTATCCTGTTAACTCGGTGGTGAATTTCTGCTTTTCAATTTTGTAACCGACCACCCACTTAAAGGCTTTCTCTACACTTGCACCTGAGTCCTTATAGTCTTTTATTGTAAAAGCGTTGGCATTCTCAACCAGTAACAGTCCAGACTCAATAGAGGCAGCACTCTGATGAGTTCCTTGGCTATACAACTCGGCTACATTAGGCGGCCTCCATGCACTGCTAAGCGAGGTAGTGAAAGAGGCAAAATTGCCCAGCTTTCTTTTGCCCGAAAAAGTACCACTGAAATTACCGAAGTCTAGATAGGCTTTATACGGCTTGTTGCGGGAGTCAAAACCGGCCACATCATAGTTGCGAATGTCATACCGAAGCCCCGCTTCTACTACCCACTTTTGCAGATTCCATTTTTCTACCACAAACAAGCCCAAAGAGAAGTGTTCGAAATTAGGTATGAAGGGAATGGTTTGCGTGCCATCTATTTTATTATTGACTTGATAGAGTATGTTCAAGCCCCAGCAACTTTGAAAGCGATCAGAGTGTACACGCTCCCAATCCGCATCAAGTGTATGTGTTTGCAGATTAAATGCTAAAGCGGGTATCTTTGTAAGTACTTCTCCCAACCGAAAATCAAATTCTCTGCGTCTGTTGTTTTGAAATCCATATTGCAAACGAAATTCATTTTTACCTTCTGCCAAATGCGCATTTACTTTTAGCAAGTCATGCTTGACAGATTGACGTGGTTGTTTGATTTCATAAGTAAACGGAAGTGTGTATTGTGGCGGCTCTCGTTCTTGCGCATTGGCTAAGTCTTCAGCCGTCTCTACCGCAGTGCCCCTAAGAATACCAATGGATGTGTTAAAATGGCTATAAAAAATATCGATTCCTTTTTTTTCTGAATGATAGCCAGTGGAGATGGAAAAATTTTGTTCTTCAAAACCTGTGTTTGATAACACATAGTTACCTGCACGTGAATCGCCCGCCTTTTTAATTGTGCCTTGCGCCCGCCATCCGAAACCCGGCCACTTTTTTAGGCCACCTTCTAAAAAGCCAGATAGAACCCCTGATCCGTTATTAGATGCACCAATGACGTGCACTTGTCCTCCAATTCCCGCTTCAGTAGGCAACTTGGCGGGGTTCACCAGTACAACACCGCCCAGTGCATCAGCTCCATACTTGATGGCCGCAGCATCTTTAATTACGATGATGTTCGATGCTATAAACTGATCGACTTCGGGTGCATGTTCCGCTCCCCAGTTTTGTCCTTCTTGGCGGATGCCATTGTTTAAGATTAATACGCGTTGGCTATGCACGCCATGAATCACTGGTTTGAAAATAGCAGGGCCTGTTTGAATGGTATTTACTCCGGGGATTTCGCGCAATGATTCGCCTAACGATTTGCCCAATGTTTCTTCAAGTGCTTTTCCTGAAAGTGAACTATAGGTGGACGTAGCCGCCAACTCAACGTGCTTTTCTGAAATGACTACTTCATTCAGCGCGGTGCTATCACTAAGCAGTGTTACATTCCAAACTTTATTGGCAGTAAGTTTAACGCTACTTGAAATCGTTTTGTACCCAACAAATCGAACTTCAATCTGATACCTTCCGCTGCAAAGTTTATTGAATTGGAAGAATCCATTTTCGTCTGCTACCTCTCCTTTATTTTGCTTCGCTAGCAAAATCGTTGCTCCAACTAATGGATTCCCCATCTCATCAGAAACCTTACCTGAAAAAATATAGTCACAGGATTGACTTAGGGAAGAAAAGGATTCAAAAATCAAGAATAAGGAGAGAAGATATTTCATTTTGCAACGGGGTTGCAAATATAACAGGATAAAAATGAAGTTCCCTTTAAAACTGTTTCAAGTAAGTGATCTTAAAAACCCCTTGTTGATTGTTTAACGGACTTGTGATGTTCGTTTCTGCATTAGTGAAATCCTGTCTGTTATCATTCAGGACTAAAAAGATAAAAGACAATGGTTTATACTCCCATTGCAGACGGGTGTTTAAAGTATTGCGATTAACAGCTGTGTTGTATTGATAAAAAGTAATCCATTGCACACGTGGATTTAAAGCCAGACGTATCTCTGCTGTGGCCAGATCTGTAGTTACGTTGGAAGATGAAATGCCTAAATTTCTTATTTCATTGTGCCGATAACTCAACGTTAGCGCCACATGTGGATCAGGGGCAATTCGTGTGCTGGCAGAAATAGATTGTAGCCTACCATTGAAATATCCTCCGTTGTTATACTCCGCTGAAAAGAAAAGCTTGCGTGAGTTATCTGTTTGGAAGTTAATAGAATGATTGTTGTACGCATACACGCCTGCTGCTATCTCAATACCGAGTGGGTTGAACGACTCAATTAGGTTTTGCCAATTGGTAACAAAACTATACGACAACCGACCACCGTTTTGAAAATTCAAACTAAATGGCCGGTATGACATAAATCCTTCTCTAAAGCTCAGGTCATTGTAATAGTGATAAAAATATCCTGTAACACCTGGTGTGAATTGGCGAATCACTTTTTTGGGCAACCAGCTAGGTCGCCATTTCCAACTAATAGCCGGACTGGTCAGCACATAATTGGTGGCATCCACAAATCCGGAGCGTGGATCGTATTTATCTGAAACCACCACTTGCACATGGCCTGCATAAATGTCGTTCGTATCATAGTACGCCCACATGGAGCCTGACCAACCTTTATTGTTTAAGAGTCCTGAATTATTTGAACCCGAGAACATCCAAAACACATTTAGTTTTTGGTTGGGTCGATACAGCCCATCGATAGTCACCGTTGAGTTAGCATTTGTTCGCCCGGAAGTATCGGCTTCATCGTATCGGAAAGTCGCCAACCCTCCAATGCGTGTACCTTGGTCAGTCAGGTTGTGAGAGTAGCGCGCTACAGCAAAATTAGAAGCAGGATTTACTCCTTGTGCCCGTTGCCTCACGGCCAATGCCCCAATGTTTCGCTTCGGACTGCGGTTGGTAAAACGTACACCAGCTTCAATGGGGATTGGGTTTCCATTGTCATCTAAGCCAATTCGTCTACTGAAAAAAGGCTGCAGCGCATCTAATGCTTGCATGGTATATATTTCATTTCCTTCCAAAAAAAATTGCCTTCGCTCAGGAAACAAGACAGAGAAGCGCGCTAGGTTTACTACCTGTCTATCTACGTCTACTTGGGCAAAATCGGTATTGTACGTAATATCTAACACCGAGTTGGTGCTTAATGCCCACTTGGCTTCGCCTCCCACTTTCATTTCGCTGTTTTGTTTCGAAACACCTTCTTTGGTTTCTCTGTCTCCACTTACTAGTACATACGGATTTAACTGAACGTTTAAACCATTATCGGGTGGTAGCACAAGTCCTGTGAGTATTGCTTCGTAGGGCATTTGATACGGAGTAAAGACACGGGGGATTGCTGGGAAAGTCACATTTTGATTGAGCCTGCGCATGCACCGCAGCAAAATGATACCCATCCGGTCGCTTCCTGCTTTGTAACGAATCGATTTCCAGGGAATAGCAAACTCTGCCGTCCAGCCCCAATCATGTATTTTGGTTTTTACACTCCACAACGATATCCACTCGCGATTAAAATTGCTTCCATCGCTGATTAACAATTCCCGTTGTGCCCCGTATGGATTGGTTTGAAAGGCCGCAGCATTTCGCTTGTCGAGCAATCCATCAATAGCAATACCAAACAAATCATTTTCATCAAAAGAAAAATCGCGTTGCATATTGGGTACGCGAATACCTTTTCGGCCTGCCGAATCGAAACAAATTGCGCTTACATATAAATTTTTTTCATCGAATAAAATCCGGACTTCTGTTTTTAGCGAAGCCGCCTCCCCTTGGCGAGGTTCGTATTGTACCAAATCTGCAATCGGTTTAAGATTTTGCCATGAAGGTTCATCCAGCATGCCATCGATGGTAATGGAACCGGAAACTTTCTGACTCCGAATTTCAAGGGGTGTTTCCGGTGGCCGAAAGGTAGCTTGCGCAAACGCAACGGAACTTGAAAGCCATACACTTACTACCATAAATAGCTGCTTGATAGAAAAAGCTGTTATTGCCTGCCCTGCAGATTCTCTTTCGCCTTCTATACAAAACATAAGTTGTTTTTCTTCTTCTAAACAGAAAGGACATTTTCAAAACTATTTCTTCGATACACCCACATGCTTCCTGCAACCGTAAGTGTTAAAAAGAAAAGAAGGCCCATTAAATCTGCAGGGTAGTGCGAATGCACTTGAGCCGAAGAATAGCTGTGCGTAGGCAAAGAACCAAAGTCTTCTGCCTGCATTTTTTCATTATTAAACATCCGTGGAATAAAATAGTGGCGCCACGTATTGGCAAATGCAATCACTTGATTCCGAAAATCGGTATAATGCGCTGGAGAAGTTCCGGCCAGATCATTCAACCCGTCTTGCAACAAAATAGCGGGCGACAAAAATCGCAGTCGATTGACCCAGCTTTGTTGTTTATTCAGCGCTTCATTATAATCATCCAACACAGGTTGTACTGATTGGTTGATGACATCGCTGGCGGCAAAGTTTCCCAGCCACCAACTATACTGGTTTTGCTGAGTCGTATCTTTCGGAGCATATTCCGGATGCTCCCGATAATACGTTTTCAGTATTTCATCCGCCTTTTTCTCCGCCAATGCTTTTGCCTCCCGATACTCATGAATCATAATGGTGCGCGATGGCACCGGATAAAAAGAGTTTGCCGTTTGCGAAATAATGGACGGGATCAAAAGCACAAACACGACCCACACAGCTATTAATGTCACCGCATTGCTGCCGGATAAGTTCCCCAACAGGTTTATTAAAAACGAAATCAAGAACCAAAAAAAGATATACACGGTGACGAGCAGAATTAATTTCGTTGCTGCTCCCCTATTGCCCAACCAGTCAATGTCAAAAATGGTCAACGAAAAAAGAATAGAGGCAACAACAATACTGGTGAGAATAAAAAAGCGGAGTAATAGCTTTCCAAATAACCATTGGTACAAGGATATGGGCTGTGCCAACGTCAAGCGCAACACACCCGACTCTTTCTCGGACGAAAGCACGTTGTAACTAAACCCCAACACCAGCAACGGAAGCAAGTAGATGCAAACAAAGGCAAGATCAAAACTGCCAAACAAAAGTTGAACGGGGTTTGAGAGTTCAGAGAAGCCGAGTGTGTAGGCCTCGCCATAAATTTTTGGTTTTGCATAGTGTGTAAACAAGTCGCTTTGGCCGATAGAAATAACTGCCAGTGGCTGTGCATCCATGGCGACAACACGTGGGGCATTCCAGCCAATTTTATCCAGTGCACGTGAATCTTGCCTTGCCTCGGGTGCCGGTTTTAGATTTTTGTTCAGCGAGTCTATATCTGCCGCCATCTTCCGATCCAGCTTCTCCATTTTTTCCTTTTCTTTGGTAATGGTGGCCATACGATCTTCCACTTTTTCTTTTCCATTGCGAACCGCAAATACGGTGATGGCCAAAAACAAAATCAGCAGAATCATCACCCACCTGTCGCGTAGCAAGTTGAGCCATTCGTATTTGATTGTATGGTTTAACATAATTTTTCGATTTACGATTTGAAGGTTTCTTGAAACTAGATTGTTTTCATTTTAGTGACCGCTCCGTACAATGCGGCAAATGAGAGCAACAGCCACGCTAACAAGGTGATGAGATTACTGGTGTTCTGACGGATCACAGTGGTGTATGAAGCCGGCTCATATTGAAAGTCAGGCACCGAAGACCACAGTTTGTCATCGGCCAGATAATCCCAATCTCCGTATTTTGAATTGGCCGCCATATCGCCATTCATTTTTCCCACCAATTCAATGCGATAGTTTTCAGCTGCGTTGGCGAAATCCCAATGTGAGGTGTAGTCTGTGCGGCAAATTGCCATTGATAAAAAGCGCGTTGGCAAAAAGGGAGAGAGCGCAGCCGTGCTGCGATACACGTTGGTCTGATTTACATACGTGTCTTTCAACAATTGATAGTGCTTGAAATAAATGTCTGCTGTATGCTTCTCGCCTTCCTGCATCAAAAAGCCATCCCAGTTGAAGGGCAATTGCTGCACACTGTCAACTCCATATTTTTTTAACGTTTCTTCTTCCAGCATCTTGGCTTCAGTGTTCCACGGATTGTGTCCATCCAATCCTTTCTTTTTGTCAACCGCTATCTGTTCTTCAAATTCCACTTGCGTGGGATACGGGTACAGTTTATCCGCAATGGCGGTTGAAATCTTGGGCATCGCTAAACACGATACCATCCAAATTCCCAGCAATGTCACGAACGCTACGTTTGATTTTTTAAAAAGAGAGGAAACAAACAGCGTGATGTTGATGAACACTGCATAATAGATCAGATAAACACCAAACAGGAGGGTGAGCGCCCACAAACTAAACTGCCCGTAATCTTTGATGTTGGCTAAAAATAAAGCGGCCAACACATATACCGGAATAGCAATGAGCAAAACGGGAAGAAATAGGCCCAACCATTTTCCCATTGTTAATTTCCACGTGCTCACGCCCTGACTTTTCAATAATCGTAGCGTGCCACTTTCGCGTTCGCGGGTAAAAGCATTGAACCCGATCAGAATAATAAAAAGTGGAACGATGAAGATCAGCACGAAATCAGGTGTGAGATCACCAAAGCGCGACAGGGCGGTTTGATCTTGTGCGGCCGCATATTGTGCTTCGTTGCGTTTATGTGCTTCCAGATAAATGCTTACTCCCGTGTATTTATCTACGCCATTGTCAATCAATGAAAGTGGATACTTCGGTTTGAATGCATAGGTGCCGTAGTGCGCTGCTGAGTGCGGGTTTTTTTGTCCCTGTTCCACCCACTCAGTGCGTGCATTTTTTTTGGCTTCGTTGTGCTGGGCATTGACCGATGCGTAGTAGCTTTTACTCACAAACAAGGCGGCCAACAACAAAGCAAAAAGGGTGATGGCTGTAATGCGAAATCGTCCCTCCCGAACGATTTCTTTGAGCTCTTTGAGTGCGATTTTAAAAATCATAGTCAGTTACCTTTTAATTCATGTGTTTCAAATACAATTTTTCTAAATCCGTATGGTTGATTTGATCGGTGGTAAGTTGTTCTACTAAACTTCCTTCGCGCATCATGCCAATGTGCGTGCCCGTTTCTTTGGCTCGGAAAAGATCATGCGTGGCCATCAGCGTAGCCACTCCTTTCTTGCTTAGTTTGGTCAGCAATTCTGAAAACTCGTTGCTTGCTTTCGGGTCTAATCCGGAAGTAGGTTCGTCCAACAGCAGCACTTGCGCATCTTTGGCCAGAGCGAGGGCAATGCCAACTTTCTGGCGCATGCCTTTGGAATAGGTAGAAATTCTTTTGTCGTGTGCATCGGCTTGCAAGCCGGCTTCCGCTAAGAATTTCAGAAATTCCTCTTTCGGATATTTTTTGCTAGCAAGCCCGCTGAAATATTCGAGGTTCTCTAATCCCGTCAAGTTCGGATAGAGCATCAGATTCTCCGGAATGTAGGTGAGTAGTTTTTTAGTCTCAATCGGTTCTTTCACCACATCTTTTCCTCTAATCAATGCCTGACCTCCGGATGGTTGAATGAAATTGAGAAAGAGATTAATGGTAGTGGTTTTGCCTGCGCCATTCGCGCCAAGCAAACAAAAGATATCTCCTTTATTTACAGTAAAGCTGGTTGGCTTCAGTGCTTCTTTGCCTTGATACGTTTTGCTAAGTTGTTTTGCTTCTAACATGCTGTTTTGTTTTAGTTATCTAATCGAAATACAAGTCGTTTTTCGTTTTTGTGTTGGATGGGTGGAGAGCGATGAACAACACCCTTTCCCTTGTTGGCTGCCGATGCCTCGCCTTTCAAAATGCCTACTTCAAAAGGCTTCATTGTTTTTATCTTACTCGGATCTTTTATGATCGAATCATTATTGCCTCCTACCAGGCTGTTTCTATTTACGAAGCGATCCTCTATCCACTCTGTGCCTGATCCCACGTAGGTACACAGCAACCGCAAATCGTAGCGGTCGGTATGAAATTTTCTGCAGGCATCATCGCACACTATTTTTAAGAGCAAACGGGTTTGTTGTTTTTGTGTAATAGAAAGAAACAGGTGCGTCAAACTCACCATATCATCGCGCAGCGTAAGTTTTCCTGAAGTATGAACCGCAGACTTATCTAGCTCATTGGCTATCAATTCCTTCACGGAGTCTGCGGTTATAACCGCATCAATTCCGTTGAAATTATTTGCCATGAGTGTGTTCGCAAACAGATGTATGTCTTCATCGAACACGCGCTGATGATGTACGAGATTGATACTCGGCTTTGAGATGGCAGCAAGTGCTGATAGCGAATGGGCTTCGAAAGCACTTGGCTTTCGAGTGAATAGGGAAGCAAACATATTAATGCAACAAGGTTGCATATTAGTTGATTGACCCTATATTTGCAACATAGTTGCATTAAATCAGCTACTTTTTTGATGAAAGGTCTTTTTACCCATTACTTAGACGCACTCGGTTTCTCCGCTTCACTGCTGTGTGCGGTGCATTGTGCGTTTGTTCCGGTGCTGCTTACTTTATCGTTCTTTCAAGGCCTTCGTTTTCTGGCCAACCCTTCGATCGAAAGAGGTGTATTAGGCATGAGTTTTTTTCTCGCACTTATTTCTCTATTACCTTCTTACATCAACCATCACCATCGCCTTTCGCCCATTTTGATTTTTGTATTGGGAGTGTTCCTGATCATCATTGGTAGAATTGAGTTATCTAATTTATGGGAAGTACTCTTCACTTCGCTGGGGGCCGTATGTATTGCGCTTGCTCATTTGGTGAATTGGAAACTACATAAAAAAATGACGCGCGAACAATAAGCCACTTTATGAAGCTAATTAGTACGATCGTTTTTGCGGCTCACTTCTTTTTTCCATCTGATCCCGAAGATGGATGGGTGACACTCGCACGCGTTAAGTTCACTTCCACTTTTTTTAAAGAGATGAACGAGTACTTTCTGGTTCCGTCCTTTACACCCGAGTTGCGTGCGAAAATCGGAAAGGAGTTTAGCCTGAAGGGGCACTACATCCCCTTTGACTTAGAGGGCAACGCTATTGTTCTTTCAAAAAATCCCTATGCGTCTTGCTTTTTTTGTGGAGGTGCTGGCCCTGAATCGGTAGCCGAAATCAACTTTAAAGCGAAGCGGCCAAAATTAAAAGCCGACCAGATCATTACGGTGAAAGGGAAATTACGCCTTAACGGAACGGATGTCAATCACATGAATTTCATCTTGGATGAAGCTGAGATACTTACTCCATGAAGACAATACTTTTCCTATCAGGCATGATGCTCGCTCTCAGCTGCTCACAAAAAGAAAATGCCTTACTAAAAAAGGCAGCGGCTATTCAGCAAGAATCGTTTTCTGTTGTAGATAGTATTCAAGCAACTATTCAATCATTAAAGAAAAACCCAGCGCTCACGGATTCGATTGCAAAAATCGAAAGGGAGATAGCCAAATGGGAAAATGAAGTGGTAGACGTCCCAGGGTATGAGTCAACCCATCACCAGCACAAACATTCTCATTCGCACAAAGTAGTAGAGCTAACTCCTGAGCAAATGCTGTCGGTACAACAGGAACTGAGACAACAGCTGACCGGCATTCAAACGAGATTGAAAAAGCTAAAAACTGACTATGATAAATCCATTTAAGGCAAAAAAATTGCCTGTCACCGTTCTAAGCGGGTTTTTGGGAGCTGGAAAAACCACGCTACTCAATCACATTCTTTCTAACCGAGAAGGACTCCGCGTAGCTGTGATCGTCAATGATATGAGCGAAGTAAATGTCGATGCTCAATTAGTTAGAAATGAAATCAAACTCTCACGAACCGAGGAAAAGTTGGTAGAGATGAGCAACGGGTGTATCTGCTGCACACTGCGCGAAGATTTGATGATTGAGGTGGAAAAACTCGCCAAGCAAAAGAAGTTTGATTACCTGTTGATCGAAAGCACAGGTATATCGGAGCCATTGCCGGTAGCACAAACATTTAGTTTTGCTTCGGGTGATGAATTGCTCGACCTCACCAAATATGCCGAGCTAGACACAATGGTAACAGTAGTAGATGCGTTTAATTTTTTCAATGATTTTGGTTCGGCAGAGCGATTGAAAGATCGCAAGCTTACAGCTGAAATGGAAGATGATCGGAGTATCGTCAACCTCCTCACCGATCAAATCGAGTTTGCGAACGTGATTGTGCTCAACAAAGTAGATTTGGTGCCAGCCGAAAAATTAAAGTTGCTGGAGGGCATCTTGATAAAACTCAATCCCGATGCGAAACTTATCAAAGCCGACCATGGGAAGATCGACTTGAAACGAATTTTAAACACTGGCCTTTTTGATTTTGAAAAGGCCCAACAATCAGCAGGTTGGTTAAAAGAGCTAAACAGCGAGCACACGCCAGAGACAGAGGAATATGGGATTAGCTCATTTGTTTTTCGGGATCGCAGACCTTTCCATCCACAGCGCTTTTGGGATTTTGTACAAAGCAACTGGCCTATGAATGTCATCCGCAGCAAGGGAATGTTTTGGCTTGCCTCCAGGCCAGGTGATGCCATTCTTTGGAGTCAAGCCGGAGGTTCTTCCAAAGCAGAGATGTACGGGAAGTGGTGGGCGTCTATGCCCATGGCGCAACGTGTAGCCCGAGCCGATTTTATGGAAAACCAGGAAGCGCTAATGAAAAAATGGGACAAAGAGTTTGGCGACCGGATGAATGAGTTGGTGATTATCGGAACTGAACTAAATCCTGATTTAGTAAGGAAACAATTGGAACCATGTTTGTTAAATACTGAGGAGATGCTTCAATGGAAGGCTAAGACCAAATTTGAAGATCCTTGGCCTATTTAGTCTACGATATCCGAAATCTTGAACTTCTGGATGATGTAATAAAGAAAATTAAAAGAGAGAGCGTCTTCTTCTTCTTCTTTATCAGGCTGGGCTTTTTCTGATTTTGATTTTGCTGACTTGTTTACTGTTAAAGCTTCTTTTTGAATAGGCTGGCTGGCACTTGGTTTCTGACCTTCGGATTCGAGAAGGAGGGTTTTATCATCGTCCAGATTCAATTCCGGATGATTATTTAGCTCCTTGATTTCTTTCTCTTGCGGGTCGATGGGAATATTTTCTTGCGCCTGCACAGAATAGCCCAGCAAGCCACTCAGGGCAATTAAAACAACCAGACTATGAAGATATTTTTGCTGCATGCAACTGAAAGTCTCTAACGAACCCCGTTACTTTGGGTTTTAGCTACGCAAAATAGAATTTTTTCTGATGATAACGTGGGATGACTTCATAAAAATTGACTTTCGGGCAGGCACAGTTATAAAAACTGAGCCTTTTGAAGGCCTAAAAAAGCCTGCAATCAAGGTTTGGGTAGATTTGGGCCCTGATTTAGGGGTAAAAAAATCGAGTGCCCAGATCACCCGGTTGTACCATCCGGACGAACTTCTTGGCAGACAGGTAGTCTGTGTCGTCAATTTTCCACCTAAGCAAATTGCCAATTTCATCTCCGAGGTATTGGTGACTGGCTTTCCTGATGAAGAAGGAAATGTAGTGCTGACTTCTATCGAAACGAAAGTTCCGAATGGTTCGCGGTTATTTTAATTTGGTAGCTATTCATGCCTTGGCGGTAAAAAACAAAACTCATGCGATTCTCTGACCTAGATAAAATTACCGGAGGCAACATCATTCAGCTTGCTGGGAATAGAAATGTAAACACATTAGTTACTGACAGTCGCAAGCCAATCGTATCGGAAGGATCTGTTTTTTTTGCATTGCGTGGAGAAAGGCATGATGGCCATCAATACATTGCCGAACTGTATCAACTAGGCATTCGACAATTTGTACTTGAAAAATCGGCCGACCTCGAGTCTTTTCCAGAGGGAAATTTCATACAGGTTAACTCGGTGCTTGCTGCACTGCAGGCCATTGCAGCGGAGCACAGAAGAAGTTTTTCAATTCCAGTTATTGGTATTACTGGCAGCAACGGAAAGACGATTATCAAAGAATGGCTTTTTCAAATCTTATCAGCGGATCAAAACATTGCAAAAAATCCTGGCAGTTACAATTCACAAATAGGCGTGCCTCTTTCTGTCTGGGGCTTACAACCCAATCACCAACTGGGCATTTTTGAGGCAGGAATTTCACTGCCTGGTGAAATGGAAAAGCTGGAGAAGGTGATCCACCCAACAATCGGCATTTTTACTAATATTGGCACTGCCCATGATGAAGGGTTCGCGACTCGAAGCGAAAAGATTGAAGAAAAGTTAGGACTTTTTTCACGTGTTGGTTTGCTGATCTATTGCGCAGATCACATAGAACTGCATGAAGCAATTCAGCAAAAGAAAATGCCTTCGCTCACGTGGGGAAATAATGAGAAAGCAACGATTAAAATTAAGCGGACTACTAAAGGATATGAGTTGAGTTATCAAGCGCAGCTGATTTCTATACAACTTCCTTTTGCAGACAAAGCCTCGATCGAAAATTGCTTTCATTGTGTGGCAGTCATGCTTCATTTAGGCTATTCGCCAGCAATCATTCAAGAACGTGTCCTTCAATTGAAATCGGTGCCGATGCGCCTCGAACTGAAACAGGGCATTAACCATTGCCAGATTATAGATGATACCTACAACAATGATTTAGCAGGATTAAAAATCAGTCTCGACTTTCTAAACAGCTTACAGAAAAAAAAGAAAACACTCATTCTCTCCGACATTCTTCAATCTGGACTTGATGAAATAGGATTAGTGGATCGTATCAAGGCATTACTGATTCAAAGTGGAATATCTTCTTTCGTTGGGATTGGTTCGATGCTTAGTTCCCATCAAGCACATTTTGGAGATGTGAAAGCAACATTCTTTCGAACTACCGAGGAATTCTTGCGCATGGTTAAGTGGGACAACTTTGAAAGTGAACTCATTTTGGTTAAAGGCGCAAGACCTTTTCAATTCGAAAGAATCGTTCAACAGCTGCAACGCAAAGTACATGGCACGGTGATGGAGATTGATTTGAACAAGATGGTGCATAACCTGAATTTTTTTAAGTCGAAGTTGAAATCGGGGGTAAAGCTAATGGCGATGGTAAAAGCGTTTGCCTATGGAAGCGGCAGCGAGGAGGTAGCCAACTTATTGCAATATCACAAGGTTGATTACTTAGGTGTCGCTTATGCAGACGAAGGAGTTGACCTTCGGAAGAACAATATTTCATTGCCCATCATGGTCATGAACCCGGCTGAAGAGAATTTTCCATCCCTGCTTTCGTATTGTTTAGAGCCGGTGATGTATAGCTTGAAAATGCTTCGTGCTTTATCGCAGTTTATTGAAGGAAGACCGATGACGATTCATGTTGAGGTGGACACAGGAATGCACCGATTGGGATTTGATGAGGGCGACTTGCCCGAAATAATTGCCATTTTAAAAAGCCACCCATCGATTTCTATTGCTTCTGTTTACTCTCACTTGGCAGGTGCGGACGAGACCGCCCATGATGGATTTTCTCAAGAACAGTTTGATCGGTTTCAACGCTTTTATAAAACATTGGCCGACTCACTGGAAATAAATCCACTGCGACACATTCTTAACTCTCCCGGCATTTTACGTTTTCCGGATTTTCAAATGGAGATGGTTCGACTGGGCATCGGTTTATATGGAGTGAATCCTACGGAAGGTAGGGTTGATCAATTACAACCGGTAGCTACGTTAAAGACAATCGTCTCTCAAATTAAAAAAGTCAAAAAAGGAGAAACGATTGGTTATGGCAGAAAGGGTAAAGCAGAAAATGATTTGAGCCTTGCCACCATTGCAATTGGTTATGCAGATGGGTTTAGCCGGAGTTTTAGCAAAGGCAAAGGATTTGTATCAATCAAAGGCAAGAAAGCGCCTGTGATAGGCAATGTGTGCATGGACATGACGATGGTAGATGTCACTCACATCGATGTGCAAGAAGGCGATGAAGTAATCGTTTTTGGAGCAGAGAACCCAATTCAGGAAGTAGCTGCCAGTATCAACACCATCCCCTATGAAATACTGACCAATACAAGCGAGCGTGTGAAGCGTGTTTTCTTTGCAGAGAGTATTTGACGCAAAAAGGATTTTGTTGCACAAACCAGATTTTGATATTGCTTGTCAGCAATGTTTCGAAACCAAGGTAGCTGCTGAGTACAGTTTTTTAGTTTTTGGCTCGTGGTTCAAAATCCGACTTTGGGAAAAGTTTTATGTAGGTGAGGGTGTATGTAATGACTGCATTACCGTTGTTTTCCGTCCGGATACCTTCTAACAAGTTCTTTTCTTCATCGTAGGTAAAGGTATACATCAGTACTTTTTTTCTTGGCTCGAAGTGCTTATAAATCAAAATATTTCCTTCCGCTGCTTTGATAAACTCTCCGCGTATAGAATGAGATAGCTGGCGACTATCGGTGAGTGGAACTTCAAAAAAGTCTCGGGCCGATTTCCCCTGATCGCTGAAAATTGCCACACGCCCAAAATTTTCTTTACGATCCACCACCTTTTCCTTTTCCACCGAAGAAAGAAACCCTTTTGCTCTTCTCACGATCATATGCGACACCGAATAAATACCCTCCAACTCATTTTCACCGATTTTCTTTGTCATATAGAGTTTTGCCAAGTCGTCAAAGTCTATTTGCTCAAATTCCGTTCGCTTTTGAGTTTGCTTCATCTGGTGCACTTTTTCAACTGAACATGATCCAGAAAAAACTAATACAACAATTAATGGAGCTAGCTTTTTTTTCATAATTAACTTTAACGCTTGTGCGGATCGCAGGTTGCTCAAAACCAAATCTCCTCATAACGGCCACAGCCAAACCATTCCCTGAAATGCGGCCAACAAGGCAGCGGTTTCAAATAAGGAATTTCCCGTATAATCAAGAAGGATACCAAGTAAAAACAACAGATTACAAAATCACCTAAACTTCCTAAACAACTTCATGTACTCTCAACCAAGTAAGCAAATCTAAAAAACGCTAAGCCCCAGAAAGCAAGCAATTTAATACATCAGCCACAGCCAAGGCTTTTTTTCAAATCCCGCTTTGGTAATCCACCAAAATCAAAAGGATTTACCTGTTCTTGTATAGGCAACGGAGCACTTTTCTTTGCCTCATTTTCTTTTTTTGGAGCCTTCCCTTTTTTTTATCCATAATTGAACCGTTACACAAACAAGCTAGAAAATTTTTGTGACAGAATTTTTCTAGAATACTTTATTTCACCCAGTTGCCTAGACGCTGCTTGAAAATTTTTCAATTGAACTGGATCTGATAAAAAGGATGAGATCTTCTTTACAAAATCAGTAGGATGGGCAGGGTCAACAAATATTCCGCAACGGGCATCTTCGATTTCGGCCTTGATCCACCCACCAAAATTGATTATAATCAATTTGCCGGCTGCCAATCCATCAAAAAATTTGTTGGGAGATCCGGTTTCTAAAATGGGCACATTTTTAAAACAAATGAAGGAAGCATCGGTCACGTTTAGCAACTCTTTTACGCCTTCCCGATTTTGAAAATCGACAAAAGTAAGATTACTTAATCCTAATTGCTGTGCGTTTTTCGTCAGTCGTTCGCGTAAAGCACCTTCTCCGCAAATAAAAAATTGTATAGGTAGCTTCGCTTTGCGAGAAGCATTAGCGCATTCCAAAAAATAATCCAAACCATTGGCTACGCCCACGGCTCCAATGTAAGACACTACAAATTTTCCCCCTACATTATGCTTTTCTTCCAAAGTCGGTAGTTTGATTTCTGGCTTGTAAAAATCACAATCGGCCATATTGGGGATCTGATGAATGGTTGATGTAGATCCCATTTTCTTTTTGACAATTGCTTCGATAGAAGGAGATAATGCCACAACGGCTTTGGCGGATCGGTAAGTTCTTTTCTCAAGAGAAAATAAGAACTCTTTGAAAAAAAAATTTTCAACAAACCCCAGTTGTATGGGAGCATCGGGCCACAGGTCGCCTACTTCAAAGAGAAAAGGAATTTTACGAAATGTTTTTAGCCACATCGCGACAAGCCCAATGGTAAGTGGCACAGAGATCGCATAGCAGTAATCGATATGCTGTATTCTACTGGCCATCCTAATAGCTCCCAAATTGTATTTTATGAAAGAAAAAGATCGAGCGGCAAACCCGAATTTATTGTCGTACGCCACAGGCAAATAGTGGATCTCAATCCCTTCAAGAGTTTGTATTTTATACCTTTTTTCATTGTGCGCAGTAATCACAACTGTTTCAATTCCTTTATCGACTAGTGCTTTTGCGAGATAATAGGAGCGGATGGCACCCCCCTTAGCTGGTTGATTGAAGTGCTGGTGGAGAAGTAATACTTTCACAAATGATGTTTTCGTTAATTAAGATTGTTGGTGCCGCTAAAAATTCTCCTATTTTATCAAAAAAAGCACTTCCATGTTATGTTTCGATGAAATGCTGTTTGGGGACGCAAACCTGAGCATAAAAATTTCCGTTATTTGTATCAGACAACCACTAATTGTCATGAAACAATCACCAAAGTTAGCCATTCTTCAGAGCTTAGATGCGCTGGATTTTGTGCAAATGGAAGAGGTACTTGGTTACATCAAAAGTATCGTCAGCCATTCTGGTAAGGATAGTCCTTCTTTCAAAAAGGAAGCGATGAAGGAAATCCGCCAGGCACTGCGCAAAGGCAAGAAGGAGCTGCAACTCGCAGCGTAGACCAACCCTCAAAATGGTCTGACAGGCTTTCCTCAAAAGCCTGAATAAAATCTTCATCCCAAATTTTCAGGTAACATTTCAGTAACATTGCCCTTCAGGGTTCTCTCATCAAGTCTTGGTAATCTTAATCTTTGATTTTTGAACCTTGAATTTCTATTCCCCCACCATAAACACGGCATTTGAGAAGAGCATTTTGCCATTTTCCCAAAAACTGCGAAACAGTGGATTGTCGACTAAGTAAACAACTTGTCCTTTCCCTTTGTCTTCCACTCCAAACACAAGTGTATTTTCTAGTTGCTTATTGATTTTTGCTCCGGCAAATCCAATCAATGGTTTTTGTTTGCCTTTTAGTAAACCAACATTCCAACCTTTCTCCATGTATGCGTAATGCAACTCACTGGTGCGAAGCGAGTAATAGAAATCGCCTAAGCCAAACGCAAGCGGGTGAGACTTGTCCAAACTTACTTTGTAGATCGCACCAAAAATAGAATTGCTCAGTTCTTTTCTTTCAGCATCTCCATATTTCACTGGTCCTTCTTTTTCTTTTTGTTCTTTGGCTTCCTTGTCGGCTTTGTTTTTTGCATCATCATTCGCAAATACTTTCAAGCCAAAACCTTTCTTGTCTGCAAAGGAAGAATTGGCGTCAGCTATTGCAATTAGTCTTCCACCATCACTAGTCCAGCGCTCAATCATGGCTAGTGTGCCCTCGTCAAGCAATTTGTAGTTCCCGTCCGGAATAATCAGAACATCATACTTCCAGAGATCAATGGTATGAAAGTAATCCGCACCAATAATTGTCAATGGATAGTGAAGTTGTTGTTCAAAGAAGTGCCATACTTGCCCGTGATCGAGAGAAGAAGTTTGGTCGCCACCTAGCAATGCCACCTTGGGAGCTTTGATATAGCTCATTTCAGAAGACCCAAAGTCTGCACCTTTATCAGAATAGCCTGTTGATGTTGTGTAAATTTTCCTGCCCAAACTCTTAGCGGCATTTTGCACCACATTGTCAAAGTCAGCAATTCCTTCATTATTTCTTCTGGTTACAATGAGCGTTCCTGGCTCGAAATTTTTGCCAGCTGTAGAAAATGCTTTCATCGCCTTTCTAACCGTTACTCCTTTTTTCATCAATGACGCTAACAGCTCCACATCATTCAAACTTTGATAGTTGAATAGATAGGCATAAGGCTTGGTTGCAACAACATCTTGCGCAACCACTTTTGGCTCATAGCCTTTGGCAAAGCTCACTTTTTCAGTCAAGGCGAATGCCTTTAGGTCATACGCATACATCAAATTCCAGGCGGTGATGTCATAGGTTAATGAGTCAGTTAATTTTGTTACAGGTTCAAAAATAGTAGTAACAAAACGACCCTTTGGCTGGTGGATATTGACAACAATATCTTCTGTTGTTAGCGTAAAGCTATTGGTCGACTGGGTTTGGAAATCAAATCCTCTCGAAGGTTTAGAGGCGGCAGCATGACCAAACTGGATACCATGACTGGTCAACCAATTGGTTAACTTTTTTAATTTGTCGGGATTGTTTTCCGCCTTGATAACATAGGTTTTGAAAGGCGCAGCAGGACTGTTTAAATTTTCTTTAAAGAACTTTTCGAACTCATCCACTAACTTGATAGCGTTTTGAGAAGAGGTCTCGATAGTTGCCATCCCAGTTGTAAAGTGGTGAGTTAACCTGTCTTTCAACGTTAGCGGATCGCCCTCTTTGGTTGTTATCGCAATGCCTGCACCGATTCCACCTTTCTCATAGGTCATTCCAATTGCCCCGCTGTAAGTAGGGTAAGAATCCCCATAGCTGGGATAGTATAAATCAAAACGTTCTTTGGTGAAGTAAAGCCATCCTTGTTCATCAAAATACTTGGCATTGTTTTTACCGATCGTATTTTGGAATTCACGTTGCCAGTTGGAGATTACTTCGTGATAGGGTTCTGCAGCTGGGGCAAAGTAGTAAGGTGAGTTATAACCTTGTTCGTGATAGTCAACATGAACGTGTGGCATCCATTGGTTGTAGATCTTTATACGGGCTTGCGACTCAATTTGAGTTTGCCAAGCCCAATCTCGGTTAAGATCGAAAAGATAGTGGTTGGCTCTGCCGCGTGGCCATGGCTCAGCATGTTCACGCGCTTGAGGGTCAGCGCTCGCAGGAAGATTTCCATATTGATTGAAAAAATTAGCATAGCGATCGCGACCGTCCGGGTTAATACATGGATCCATGATGATGACCGTATTTTTCAGCCACTCTTTTGTTTTGGCGTTATCGGGGTTGACTAATTCATAGATTGTTTTCATGGCCGCTTCCATGGAGTTGGCCTCATTACCATGCACGTTGTAGCTAAGCCACACAATGGCCACTTTCGTGGATGGAGCGCCTGCCATTAGACCTGTTCTTTTCAGATTGTCGAGGCGAATTTGTTCAATGTTCTTGAAATTATCGGGAGAAGCAATGATGGCATATATCAACGGACGATGCTCATAGGTTTCGCCATACTGTTGTACTTCCACATTTGCGGCAGCGTCATCGATATGCTTGAAATACTCAACCACACGGTGATGTCGAGTGAATCGATCGCCCAACTCATACCCCAAAAATTCAGCGGGACTTTGAAGTTTGGGCTGCGCTAAAGCAGAAAGCGATAATAGTGTAGAAAGAACTAAAATGAATTTTTTCATAATGAAGTGGAGATACTAAACGGCAAAGTATAACAATAAAGGTTTTTTTAAAACCTTTATTTCCCCAACGGCAAACTTAAAACGCATAAGAAAGACGCCAAATTTTCATATTTTGCTTCTTTTCAAACAGAATGAAGCGGCTTCAACAACAAGCCATCCGGGAGTTGCTGAATATTATTGAAGGAAAATAAAATTGGGGTTTGAAGGAATGGAAGAAACAAACAACCCACGGCAAAGCGACATCATTTTTTACAACACCCCCACCGGTGATGTGAAAATAGAAGTGGTATTTAATGATGAAACTTTTTGGCTCACCCAAAAGCGAATGGCGGAATTGTTTGGAGTAGAGGTACCAGCTATTAATAAACACCTCAGCAATATTTACGAAACTGGTGAACTGAATAAAAAGGCAACTATTTCCATTTTGGAAACAGTTCAACAGGAGGGGAACCGGAAGGTAAAGCGCAACGTAGAGTTTTACAATCTGGATGCCATCATAGCGGTAGGCTATCGCGTAAACAGCCACCAGGCAACGCAGTTTCGAATTTGGGCTACCAAAACCCTTCGGGAGTTTATAATTAAAGGATTTGTACTAGATGATGAAAGACTAAAGCAGGGTACCCGGTTCGGTAAAGATTATTTCGATGAACTCCTCGAGCGTATCCGCGAGATACGTGCCAGCGAAAGACGCTTTTACCTTAAAATAACCGACATCTATGAGCAATGCAGTATTGACTACAACAAAGATGCAGAGATAACGCAAACGTTTTTTAAAACCGTTCAGAACAAACTCCATTATGCCATATCGGGTAAAACAGCCGCCCAGATTATTGCCGAGAGAGCCAGTGCCGAAAAACCCAATATGGGTTTGCAAACATGGAAAAATGCACCATCAGGCAAAGTACTTAAAGGCGATATTGGCATTGCCAAAAATTATCTTATTGAAAAAAAAATCAAAGAATTGGAAAGAGTGGTGACTATGTATCTTGATTTTGCCGAGCTGCAGGCTTCAAGACAAATACCGATGAAGATGGCCGATTGGGTTACTCGTTTGGATGCTTTCCTACAGTTTAACGAATATCAAATTTTGAAAGACGCTGGGAACGTGAGCCATGAAGTGGCATTGAAATTGGCGGAGGGAGCATACGAGAAATTCAGAATAGTCCAAGACCGGAACTTTGAAAGTGATTTCGATAAAGAGACGAAAAAACTAGCAAGTAAACCCAAAACAAGGGAAAAGTGAGAGTGCACAATTAGCCCAAAAAAGTCATCAGACTTTTACACCAGCTACAACAATCGCTTAATCTGCTGCTGATGGTGAATGACATGTTCGCGGAAAAATAGAAGCGTTTGTTGAATGTTAAGTTTGCCGGCCACCACATGTTTATATATTTTCCGTTTTATCTGGTCGTCATTAAATTTCTCCAGCACTATTTTTAATTCATTTCTCACAGCAGTCCACTCTTGCTCGAGTTCTTGAAGGCTTGTTGATGACTTGGTATTTTCAACTACTACTTTTGGCGCTTTGAATTTAAAGGGCAATCGCTGACTAATGATGAGCACAATCATTTTTAGTTCTTCTATCAATCCGGTGTTTTCCACTTCGTTGATTGCCTGTATTTTTTTGTGGAGGTACAAAATTGACAAGCGCTCGGCAGTAATGAGGTGGGCAATTACCTGATTGATCGACCACCCATTTTGGGGTTGTTGATTAAGCTTTTCCCCTGTAAGGTTGTTGAGCGATGTAAATAGTTGATTTCGTTGCGTTTCAAGCGAATCAAAAATTTGTTGAATTTTCGTATTCAAGAGGATTATCTTTTAAGGTTATCAAATCTAAAAAACTTAATTCGGTTTTCAAGTATTTCAATCTGAGCGGGTAGTTGCCCTACCAGTTCCCCCTCTGCTTCTATCATGACTTTTTGTGGGCTAGAGACAGTAACCTTTTTCACTTTAGAATACTCAATTTTCGAATCGGTAATTTTTATACTGCGCTTAATGGCCTGTAAGTACCAGAGAAATTTCGCCAATGGGAGATCACTTGCTAAAAATGTGTTTAGCCAACCATCTTGCATTTTTGCATCGGGCGCAATAAAAATTTTGTTTCCAAACGACTTGCCATTCGCCACAGCAAATACACGGACTCTTCCAGAAAACTCCCAGTTCTCAGATTTCGCTAAAATCTTTTCAGGCTGATGGGTAAAAAAGGTCTTAAGGATAGCGGTAAAGTAGCGCAGGTCTGCACTCATCCATTTTGGAGATTTTTCCATCTGCTGCACGGTGGCTGGCCCCATTCCCAAACTACACACGTTGATGAAATATTTTTGAAGTTCATTTCCATTTGTATCCTCACAAAAGATTTTGCCCACATCGGTAGATTTAGGTGAGTTTTCTTTTAGTAAGTCGACAATCGAGGTAGCATCGGTCGCGATTCCGCAGGCCGAAGCAAAATCATTTCCGGAGCCAAGTGGAATGACGCCAATACTAGGGAGCGTTTCGGAAATTCCAGTCGAAAGTATCCCGTTGATAACCTGATGCAAGGTTCCATCGCCACCTGCGGATAACACGCAATCGAAACCTCGAGAAAGTGCTTCTGACGCTAGCAGAGTGGCGTGATTGGCATAGGCGGTTTCAGCAACGGTAATTTCAAAATTCTCTTGCAATGGAGGTAGTATTTCCCTGTAGAAAAAGTTCTTTTTTCTTGAAATGCCGTTGATTATGATAAGAATTTTCAATGGATCTATTCGTTAGTTTTTTGTGCCACGAATTCACGAATAGTCACTAATGGTTGAATGACGGTTCGCGAAAATTAGTGAATCGGTGGCCAACGCGTGACCACGTAAGTTATTTGCAATTTTTCTTTATCGCATTCTTCGCATCTGGTGATCCCAGTTCTTCAGCACGCTTTAGATCCAGACAACCATCGTAGTTGTTGTTCATGGAAAGCTTCACCATCGCGCGTTGGTAGTACGTTTCAGGGTCGTTTGGATACAATTCAATAGAAGATGTGTAGTCATCTACAGCGCCCGCGTAATCTTCCTTGAGACTCTTGCTCAGGGCACGATTATCGAAGTAAGTTTCGTTAGTTTCGTCAAGAGTAATTGCGTTTGTATAATCAACAATCGCTCCATCATAGTCAAGCATCGTATGCTTTAATACCCCACGCAAATTAAACGTCTCAGAATCCCGATTGTCCAATTCCAGCGATTTATTGTAATCCTCCAGCGCGCCTTTAAAGTCTTCCTTAGCACTTTTTGCCAGTGCGCGATTTTCATACTTCAACGGATCTTTCGGATCAAGTTTGATCGACTGATCGTAATCGGCAATCGCTTTATCAAAGTTGGATGTGTTATAAAAGGCAACTCCTCTATAATTGTAAAGGTTAGCATCATTTTTATCTAACTCAATTGCTTTAGAGTAGTCATCAATGGCGCTTACAAATTCCCCCAGCTCTGCCTTTACGATTCCCCTGTTGAAGTACTTATCGTCATTTGCGGGGCCAAGTTCAAGAGCCTTTGAAAAATCAAAATAAGCACCCTGGAGATCTTCGCTATTGTACTTGGCAAATCCTCGATTGGTATATGCCTCCTCGTATTTGGAGTTAAATCGAATGGCTTTGTCTAAATCCGTAATAGCTCCGTCATCATCGCCCAAACTGACTTTTGCTTCACCTCGGTAATTAAGTGCCTCCGCGAACGTGGAGTCAATATCCAAGGCAAAGTTGAAATCACCGATCGCACCGTAATAATCTTGTAATCCCATTTTTGCCCGACCGCGGAGTGTAAAAACGTTTTTGTTTTTTGGATTGGCTTCAATCAGTTTCGTTAAATCCGCTTTTGCTTCGATATAGTTTCGAGAGGCAATTTTTCTTTTGGCTACATCTAACGACTGATCAATCGTTTGGCTGTTGCAAAGGAAAGGTAGTAAAAGGAAACCCAAAAATATTTTCTTCATGTGCTTTCAGATCAAAGTAAGCAAGTTACTAAGATTTGACAGATTCAAAACATGAAAACTTTTTTGGTGCTATAACGCGGTTCGCCTGGACGTATTTTTCAGCCAGCCTTCAATCTCGTGAATCAGTTTTTGTTTTTCCTTAATCTCCTTGGGGAGGTCGCCCCCGCCAGAAGTCAAAACAATTTTTCTAAATGACTGGACATTTTCGGCCAGCAGGTTCATGGTGTGTTTGAGAATGGATGTTGCTTTTTTCATTTTTTCGTAAATTAGATTCTGACACGATATCCGCGATGCACACGCAACCTTGTTCTTGAATGAGTAACCCAAATGTATTTTTGAAATCGAGGACTCCATTTCCAATAGCCGTTGGTAGACATGCGGGCGTTGGCAGGCGCTGGCACAAGCACGGTCGAACGGGTAACAATAACTCGCTGTGCATTGGCAGAATCAACGCCTAACAGGATTAGTACTATCGCTAAGAAGATCGAAAGGGAAATGCATTTTTTCATAGCTGTCGAATTTTGAGCTTAGACATAACAAAGTGCCAACGGTTTAATTACCGTTTACATATTTTTTGAACCCACAGGCTTTTCAAAAACGTACCTTGCCTTTAAAACCAGAAATACATGAAGCATTTAATGGCCATTTTACTTATTCTATCGACTTTCCAGGCTTGGGCACAAGAAAAGCCATTGGATATGAAAATGGATTTTGAGAGTTACGATCCGCCCTCTTCTTTAAAAGTCGAAGAACACCGAATAACAAGGGCTAAGTTTCCTTTTATTGACATCCACAACCACCAGGGCAATATGAATACTGCCGATTTGAGCGGGCTGGTAAAGGAAATGGATAAGCTGAATATGGGCATTATGATCAACCTGAGTGGGCGTGGGTTTCGCAGCAGTGGTGATCATCTTGAAAAATCGATCGACAATATTCAGAAACAATACCCTACTCGCTTTGTACTATTTACAAACGTTGATTTTGGAGCCATCGATGAGCCTGATTGGACAACTCGCACTGTAAAGCAATTGGAGGCAGACGTAAAGCGAGGCGCGAAGGGATTGAAGATTTATAAGAGCCTAGGGATGTTTAATAAGGACAGCAAAGGAAGGCGAATTCAAATAGACGACCCGCGAATTGACCCCGTGTGGGCAAAGTGTGGCGAACTGGGGATACCGGTTTTGATTCACGCGGCAGATCCCAAACAATTTTGGCAACCTATAGATAAAGACAATGAACGTTGGCTTGAATTGAAATTACATCCGGGTAGAAGACACGACACCGATACCGTGAAATGGGAGACGATTATTGCAGAGCAGCACAACATTTTCAAGAAACACCCCAAGACAATATTTATCAATGCCCACTTAGGTTGGTTTGGCAGCGATTTGAAAAAGCTGAGCCAACTGATGGATCAATACCCCAACATGGTGACTGAAATTGGTGCCGTGATTGCGGAGTTAGGCAGACAACCACGTGCGGCAAAAGCCTTTCTAACAAAGTATCAAGATCGTGTTCTTTTTGGTAAGGATAGTTGGGTACCCGATGAATACGAAACCTATTTTCGCGTGTTGGAAACCGAAGACGAATACTTTCCCTATCACAAACGCTATCATGCCTTTTGGAGAATGTATGGCATTGGCTTACCAGATGATCTTTTGAAGAAAATTTATTACAAAAATGCGCTGCGTATTTTACCTAATATGGATAAAAGCCAGTTCCCCAAATAATCTTATCTTTGGATGCCATTTTTGATAAAAATTAAAATATATGGAAGTGAAGATAAAACCAAGGCTGTTGTTAGTTGTTACAATCACTCTTTTTGTAGTTTTTCTCGCAAGCGTGCTTTTGCACAACAAGAATTTGGATACGTCTCACTTATGGACTTATGCCCTATTGGAAAAGGGGAGTAGCGCAGGTACGGAGGATGACCCGCAGGCACGTGAACGTTATGATCAAATGCGTTTTTGTAATCCCCGTACTGGCGAGATTCCCGAAAACATGCGCCAGCGGGAGTTGCGATTTGTTTCTGACATGATTGAGGCACAAAAAGTCAATATCAATGCACGTCAAAAATCCAACCCGGATTTACCTTTAGTCTGGCAACACCGAGGCCCTTTTACAGTTGGTCCGCGCACCCGTGCCATCGCAATCGACAAGGCGAATGAATGCCACATTTTTACTGGCGCAGTCTCTGGCGGATTATGGGAATCGTGGGATTGTGGCCGCTCCTGGACCCGAATTTCATCAGCTGACCGAATGATCAACATATCGGCTATCACACAAGATCCTCGCCCAGGCAAGGGTAGCACCTGGTACGTTGGAACACAGGAGTCCTCGGGCTCTTCGCGGAGCAACTCCGAAGGATTATTTAAGTCTACTGACAACGGAGCCACCTGGGTATCGTTACCCGGTACTTCGGCAACACCCATTCAAACGTCTGCCAGTTTTTCTGCTGTGATTGCATTGGCCGTACATCCAACGATAACCAATGCGGATGTGGTGCTCGCTGCAACATCAGCAGGCATCATGCGAAGTGCCGATGGCGGCCAAACGTGGGCACGAACATTGGGTACTACGAGCTTCCGGCTTCATCACAATCTGGCGGTCACGTCTCAAGGTATCATTTATGCGACTGCCGCAGGAACGCAGGGCGGGATATTTCGTTCGTCTGATGGCGTAACGTGGTCCAATATTTCTCCTTCGTTCCAAAAAACCGCACCGCCAAGAGCTAGTATCGCCATCGCACCATCGGACGAAAGCCAAGTGTATTTTTTCATCGCACGGGGAAATGAGCACGACCTGTTTCATTATCAGCACAACAGTTCAGGAGGCGTGTGGACTGACCGAAGTTCCGTCATCACTCAAATCCGGGAACCCAGCTTCACACGTGTTAACACGCAATCGGGTTACTGCATGTTTGTAAGTGTTCATCCTAGCAATCCTGCAGTAGTGTTTCTCGGAGGTATTTACCTCTATCGTAGCACCGATGGATTCAGCTCGCTGGCAAATGTGAGTATGAACACGGAACCTCATGAGGATCATCATGGCTTGGTTTTCTTCCCCTCCAATCCCAACCTCGCCCTCAATATCAACGATGGTGGCGTTTACTTGGCGGATATAGCGGCATGGCCGAAGAACTGGAGACCAATTAACAATAATTACGCAGCCACCCAATTCTATTCCGTTGCCATCCGCACGGAAGGCGCCAGCCAGGCGGTGGCAGGAGGAACACAGGATAATGGCACACATATGCAACGGGCACCTGGGTTGCCCTGGAGCAACGTTATGGGAGCTGATGGCGGATATGCAGCATTCAACGATTCCTTGTTGTACACGAGCATTCAAAATGCCGCGATTGTGGTAAATACCTGGAAAGGTGACAAGCTGGAACAGAAATTTGTGTTCAATGGATCTGCCCTCGGTGGCGTTCGCTTCATTCACCCTTTCTTCCTTAATCCTTCCGATAAAAACGTTATGTTTACTACGGTTGGAAAACAGGTTTGGCGAAACAACAAACTTGACCAACTTTTGTTAAATCCTCCTTTATCTTCGTGGGAGAGTCTTTCACTAGGAAGTGTGGACTATGATGCACTTTTGGCTATTGGTATAAGCTCACAAAAACCTACTCATCGCGTATACATGGCGGCAAGAAAATCTTCGGATCTGCTTTTTTATCGTTACGAAAAAGCACACGTTAGCGACTATGATGGTCCTCATTTTTGCGGTAAAATTCCGGCTCAAGCGTTTACTTTCGTAAATCAGATTAAAGTAGATCCTGATAATGGTAATGAGTTATTTGCCGTTATTTCCAACTACGAGCAATACAGCCTCTATCGGAGTGTTGATGCTGGAAGCAATTGGCAGAAAGTGGCTGGCAATCTGGAAGAAAACTCCGATGGCACCGGAAATGGCCCTGCTCTGGTTTGGCTGGAAATTGCGCAAGTGGGAAACCGAAAAGTTTATTTCGTAGGCACATCTACCGGGCTATTTGCTACTGAGCAGATGGATGGAGAAAATACGCATTGGGAAAAAATTGCACTTGATCAAATTGGCAATAGTGCGGTCGACATGATAGCCTCACGCAACAATACCTTCCTCGTTGCCGTGGCCACGCACGGCAGTGGGATTTTTACCGCCACCTTGAATGAATCGCTCTCACAGGTATCGGTTCAAAAGGAACTTCATTTTGGTTTCGTTGATGTGGGCAGTAGTTTTACAAAGGATGTGCGTATTGAGAATAATTACAGTGAAGCTCTCAAGCTGGACAGCGTTCAGAATCCCATTGGTTTTAAAGGCTCAACCGGCAGCAATTCAATTATGGCAAACAGCACTCTTAAACTTGCTGTCAGCTTTAACCCAGTTACACCAGAAAGTTATGCAGGAGAACTTCGCTTATTTTTTAATGGAGCGACCAGCCCCTTGACGGTGTACGTTACCGGGTCCGGTTCCTCACGTGAACTAAAAGTGCAAGACACGCTTTCTTTCAATACAGTCGGGGTGAATCAAACAAGGGTACTTGTTTTACCTCTAACAAATAATGGGAATGGTCCACTTACCATCACAAAGTTGGAGTATCCGGAAGGCTTTACCGGTGCAGCATCGGCAAGTATACTTCCTAAAAGTGCCTATGTATTACCTATATCGTTTCAGCCTACCGAAGCAAAGGAATACAAAGGAAGCCTCGTCATTACGTCAAATGGAAGTAGTGTTCCGATACAGGTTGATCTCTCCGGAAGGGGAGGTGTTATCACGGGTTTGAAAGAAGCTTTAACTAACCAGATTATTGCCTATCCCAACCCGGTTAACGATGAACTTTTTCTTTATACCGAGCTGCCCGATTTACAGTTTTACCTGATCAATTCAAATGGCCAGCTTATCCATTCGGGCAATCTTCCTCAGCGAAGTAATCGTAGTGTATCTGTTAAGAACCTTGTGTCGGGTATGTACTATGTTCAGTTTAGATCTAATCGTCAATTGGTTCATGTTAGCAAGGTAATAGTTGCGCATTAACTACACGAAATAAGATTTATTTAAAAAATGATTTTGAAATATTCTAACTGATGTTACGCAAAATTGAGTTTGAGTTGAGTTCCAGCTTTTAGTTTTTTGAGTTCAGTTAGGGCTTTTTCCATAGCCTTTGTGTACAGGATTGCTTTCATGGCAAAATG